>VOFG01004152.1_pt1 | contig 32218 bp, 51 predicted proteins | sample 5384171 | NCBI WGS metagenome assembly VOFG01 (sample SAMN12384726, study PRJNA508395) | human gut metagenome | isolation source: healthy gut F | host: Homo sapiens
CACATATAAAACCAAAATAGAACCATAATACCAATACAAAAAAGTAATGCGAAGCCACTCGCATTACTTTTCTTTTCCATCAATGATATTCATAAGATATTTCGAAAACTTCAGAAAATGCTTTGATTTCAACATCAGTAACAAAGCGCTTATTTGTTTCCAATTCTTGTAATTACATTTTTGTCCATATCATAGCCGCGCAGTTGAAGCTGATGGGCAAGCATCCGCTGGGACATATGGTTTTTTCTCACGAAGCTCGATGAGTCTTTACTGATTAAGTTCTTTTCTCCGGTGGCTGTCTTTGGTTTTGGCATATAAATGCTCCTCTCTTTTGTAATTGAAAAATGAGATTGTCTCATTTTTTGCTCTATTCATTGATTTTACAGTTGAGGTAAGAATAAAACGGTTGTAAAAAGTGAGACAGCATGAACGTTCTTGGATTTTATGACTAGTGTGTTATAGTAAAATTAATTTAAAAAGGAGTATTCTTATGCAGGTGTCAGATAAATTAATTACCCACTGGCGGAAGCAATTGAAGAATATGGGACTTCTGGGTATCAGGAAAATTACTTTCATCAATAATCTCTTGACAAATCCCTTTGAAATCACGTATCCTCATAGTATAAAAAAGCGCTTTCATAAGAGCTTGGTATGCAATGCAAAGCAGTGAAAAAGAGGAAAAAGATGAATATATATGATATAGCAAAAAGAAGCCGGAGTTTCTATATCAACGGTTTCTCGTGTTATGAATAACAAAGGGAATGTGAATGCTGTTACAAGAAAAAAGTAGAAGCAATATTGGACAAGCATGATTATACGCCCAGTGCGATTGCGCGTGGTATGGTAAATAAAACAATGAAGACGGTTGCAGTACTGACTGTGGATATCCGCGTGCCGCATTATGCGAGAACTGTTTATACAATTGAACGGGAGTTTAGCCACAGAGGATACGAGGTCGCAATCTGTAATACGGGTGGTGAGTTGGAAGAGACAGCCAAGTATTTAAAGACAATGCTTGAGAAAAAGTAGACGGAATCGTACTGGTCGGTTCAATTTTTAATACACTTTGCAAAAAAGATGAAATTGGAAATATGATTAAGAATACACCGGTAGTGCTTGCGAATGGAAAACTGAACTGCCGAATTCTATTCTGTCTTAGTTGATGACCGGTATGGCGTTTCTCTGGCAGTGGAACATCTGCTAAAAAAGAGGGCACCTTGATATGTACTATCTAAAGGATATGGATACGGTCAGTGCCAGGTTAAAAAGTGAAGGGTTTATAAAAGCATTGGAAAAGTCACGAGTTAGTGGACGCGAAGCAATATGTGATCGATACGGACAGAAGTATCGGTGGAGGAATCGAAGCGGTTGAAAAACTGATTGCCGAGAATAAGAAATTTACAGCCATTGTCTGTGGAGAAGACATTACAGCAACGGGAGCGGTGAAAGCGGCATTGCGTGCCGGACTTCGAGTGCCGGAAGATGTAGCGGTTACCGGGCACAATAATTCAGAATACAAGAATCTGTGAACCACGCCCTTTACGACTATTGACAATAAGCCGGAGATGGTTGCGATGATGAGCGTGCAGCTCCTTACAAGTTTGATTGAACAGACGGATGTACTCTTCCTGTGTGATCCAGCCGGAATTGGTGGAAGGAAAGACAAACATAAGCTGACATAAGACAACAAAAAGACGATATAGGTGAAAGATTGCAGATAGAGCTATGAAAAGCAGAAGGATTTTCAGAAAGAAAACTGAAAGTACTCTGCTTTTTTTCTTTATAATCTTCAATAAACTGAAAGCGCTTGCATAAAATATGAAAGATTGTTAAAAAATAATCGTTATTTTGTACTAAAATAAATGCTAGAATTTGAACATAATGCCGAAAAAAAATAAAAATATGCGCATGAAATTGACAAAACGAGTGAAATAAATATAATGAAAAGTAAAGAAAGCGCTTCTATAAATTTTCAATAATATTTTCTTAAAAATTGAAAGGAGATTAATATGAGTTCAATATGATGTAATGGTGCAGGAGTTTGCAAGAGTATTAGAGAAAAAAAGGATTCACTCATGAAGATGCCGAGAATGCGGCAATCATTTTCGCACAGAACAGTCTGGCTGGTGTATACTCCCACGGACTGAACTGTTTTCCAAGAGTTGTCAGCTACCTGGAGAAAGGTGAGATTGATCCGAATGCAAGAGCAACTTGTGAGATGAAGATGGGAGCGATTGAACGTTGGGATGGACATCGTGGATTTGGACCTCTGAATGCAAAACGTGCAATGGATCGCATGCGAGCTTGCGAAGGAGAATGGAATTGGTTGTGTAGCTCTTGGAAATAATAACCACTGATGCGTGGTGGTACATGGCTGGCTTGCAAAGCAGATCATGGTTGTATCGGAATCGCTGGTCTCAATACAATGCCGAACATGCCTGCATGGGGGTGGACTGAACCGCAAGATCGGAAATAACCCGTTGATCATGGCAGTGCCTCGTCTTCTAATGGGGAACATGCAATGATCGACTGTGCGCTAAATATCTCAGTTTTCTTATGGAAAAGATTGAAGATTGTCGTATGAAAGGACTGGAAACTTCCGGTGTGCCGGGAGGATATGGATACAAAGGGAGAACTCACAACAGACCCTTCAGAAATCGAGAGAAGACATGGCGGGTGCTTCCGATGGGATACTGGAAGGAAGTGGACTTTCCATCGTGCTGGATCTGATCGCAAAGTTCTTACAGATGGAAACTCTGTATCAAAAAATCGGAACATTGGTGACGAGATTGACTTATTCAGATTATGATTGCAGTAGATCCTACAAAGTTCAACACAGTGACAGACAGATACAAGTGTAGATGAGATTCTTGCAGATGTGAAATCTTCTGAGCCGGATCAAAGAGGACGGAGAAGTTCTTTATCCGGAGAGTTAGAGCTTAAGAACATCAAAGAGAACAAAGGCAGGGAAGTCAGTTGTTGAAGAAGGCGGGAATCTGTTCTGAAGATGTAATAATAATTAGGAAAATATAGAATAGGGAAGAAACAATGATTCAGGGAGTACTTTTTGATATGGACGGGCTTATGTTCGATACGGAAAGAATCGGATACGAAGGCTGGAAATATGCAGGAAAAAAGCTTGGCATTCATGAAAGATGAATTGATGCTTCTTTTCGCGGAACCGGGAAAAAAAAAAAGACATTTCAAAGAAGCATTTGGAAGTGAAGAGCTGTATGATGAAGCATTTGCTTCGGACGGTATATGCAAAAAAGAATGGATCGATAAGAATGGGCTTCCGGTAAAGAAAGGGCTGGTGGAGCTGCTGGAGTATTTGAAAAAGAAAAATATTCCGGCGGCGCTCGCAACTCCTCGACAAACCGCAAAAGAAAGCGATGGGTTATCTGGATATGGCAAATGTAACAGATTATTTCAGTGCATCAGTGTGCGGCGATGAAGTGAAGGCAGCGAAGCCTGCCGGTGATATCTTCATAGCTGCAGCAGAAGAGGCGCTGGGAGTTCCGACTGAGAAATGTCTTGTTTTGGAAGACAGCCCAAATGGTCTGAAGGCTGAAAAAAATGCTTTGGCTGCAAAAGCGATTGTAATCCCAGATCTGTCCCCGGCACCTGAGAAAGAAGAAGGCCTGTGGGATGCGAAAAAGTTTCGAATTTAAAAGGAGGTTATAGAAATCATAAAGAATCTTTGATACAGGAGGAAATATCATGGAATATATTATTGGAATCCTGCTGCTCATCTCATTTGTAGGGTTGGCCGTATACGCAGTGCGCGGCGGTAACCTGATGATGGGTATGCTGATTATGGCAATTATTTGGACAGTGCTTTCCACTTATTGGAAATACATTTGCGACAAATCCGAATTTATTGGTTCTTATCCGGGAATCACGGATATCAGTGTTGTTGATGCAATTACAAAAAGTTTTCCAGTCCGGTCCGGAAGGGGAAAATGTACTTGTAAATATTGTATTTGGTGCATGGTTTGGACGTGTTCTTCTTCAGACAGGTATTGCAGATGCACTGATCCGTAAAGCGGTTGAGCTTGGTGGAGACAAACCGGTTATCATCTGTGTATTACTTTCTACAGTTACAACAGCAATCTTTTTCAAACATTATTTGGCGTAGGTGCTGTTGTAGCGATTGAGGATCATTCTTCCAATCCTTATGAGTCTTGGTATTCCTAAGACACTTTCCATCGGATCCTTCATGATGAGTGTTGGAGCGTGGAATGCATTTAAATCCGGTACTTACCGGACAGTTCCTTGGATTCTTCCTTGGAGAAGATGGAAAACAGCTTATCACTTTGGCGATGATCCTGCACGTCTTCACTGGGCATGATCATCGGAGTTGCAGTACAGCTTCTTGTAGTAATTGTTATGTGTGCGTTGTGACACTTAGAAAGAAGAAAACCGTTCATGCATGGAGTGCATCTGCAAGCAAGAAAAGCCCGCCCGGGATATGTTCCGACAATTGCTCTGATCGCACCGATCATCCCGGTTGTACTTTTGTAGCATTTAATGTACCGATCATTCTTGGATTTACAATTGGAAGTTTCTACATTATTCGTATGTAAGAAACTGACATCATTTCCGCGGTGCATGCCGTGTACTGAATAAGGATTTTATGATGGTGTTGTTGACACACCGCTGGTAGGATTCCTGCTTATGATCCCGATGTTCAACAAAAAAGAGAGCTTTGCGTGCCATATTTTTAATGCACTTCTTGGAAATATTATTCCGAAATAATACACTGGTTATCAGCATTGTATTTGCAATTCTTGCGCCACTTGACTGTTCCGTGGACCATTTACACTGTTCGGCTGTGGAGCCGCAACACTTGAATCCTGAAAGGAATCGGATTCAACACCATATCTGTATGCACTGATGGTCATTCCTTCATTACAATGAATGTATCAATCTGTATGACACAGAGCTGGATCGCATGGGGAGTAAGCTACTCAAAAGTATCCACAAGAGAACATCTGAAGATGACACACTGCCATATGCATGGCTTTGTATGTATCATTATGCAGGCAATCACATATGTTATGTTCGGTTAAGGAGGGCGAAAAAAATGAGTGATAGAAAAGTACGTATGGGTATTGACGTAGGTGGAACGCATACAAAAGCGGTTGCCATTGACAATGCCACATGAAATAATTGGGAAAATCTTCTGTAAAGACAACTCACGATGATAAAGCAGGCGTAGCGGCGGTGTTGTAGCAAAGATTTCAGAATTGTCTGCGGGAAAATAATATTGACCCGAAAGATGTCATTTTCGTAGCACATTCTAACGACCCAGGCAACCAATGCCTTGATCGAAGGTGACGTTGCAAAGGTTGGTGTTGTTGGTGTCGGCCCGAAAGGAATCGGCGGACTCATTGCAAAAGCTCGAACAAATATGAAAGACATCAATCTTGGGTCCGGACGTTTTATCCGTCTTAAGAATCGTTACATCTGTGATGAAAAACTGTCCGACCCAGGCTGTGACAGACACGATTAAATCTTTAGTTGGAGATGGCGCAGAGGTTATTGTTGCCAGTGAGTCTTTGGCGTGGATGATATGGAAAATGAGACTGGCATCTGCAAGATTAAAAAAGACATGGGACTTGAAGCAACAGCAACCCAGTGAGATCACAAAACTTTACGGACTGACAAGACGTACCCGTACAGCAACTGATCAATGCGTCTATTCTTCCGGAAATGCTTAACACTGCAAACTCTACAGAACAAAGTGTTAAGAGTGCAGGTGTTGAAGTTCCGCTGATGATCATGCGTGGTGATGGTGGAGTTATGGAAATCAGTGAGATGAAAAAACGTCCGGTACTGACCATGTTATCCGGTCCGGCCGCATCTGTTATGGGAAGTCTGATGTATCTGCGTGCTTCTAATGGTGTATACTTTGAAGTAGGTGGAACAACGACAAATATCGGTGTTATCAAAGATGGACGTCCTGCTATCGATTATTCTGTGAAGTTGGCGGACACCGTACATATATCAGCGCCTTAGATGTAATGAGTTCTCGGTGTTGCCGGAGGAAGTATGGTTCGTGCAGATAAGAACGGTGTAAAAAGATGTAGGACCACGTTCCGGCATATTGCAGGTCTTGATTATGCAGTATTTACACCAGAAGAAGAAATCGTAGATCCGAAAGTTGTATTCTTCAGTCCGAAAGAAGGAGATCCGGAGGACTATGTTGCAATCGAATTAAAAGAATGGAAAACGTATCACCATTACGAATACATGTGCACCAATGTTGGTCTTATTAAGCCGGAATATTTTGCATATGGAAATGCAATGCAAAGAAGAAAGGCAAATGCAGCCACCGGCAGATTACATGGGAAAAACTGTAGAAGAAGTTGCAACTCAGATCCTGACAAGGGCTTACGAAAAGATTGAGCCGATCATTATGGATCTGGCTGACAAATACCGTCTGGAAAAGACCAGATCAGTCTGGTCGGAGTTGGCGGAGGAGCAGCAGCTGGCTTTATCGGATTCTGTTCTGATAAAATGGGACTGCGCTATTCAATCCCGGACAATGCAAGTTATTTCTTCTATCGGAGTTGCGCTTGCAATGGTACGAGACGTTGTAGAACGTGTTGTTCGAACCCGACACCGGAAGATATCCGCTCCATCAAAGCCGAGGCAATTGATAAGGCTGTGAAAGTGGTGCGGCAAAAGACAGCGTAGATGTACATATTGAGATCGATCCGCAGACATCAAAACTGACAGCCATTGCCCTTTGGATCAACAGAAGTTAAGACAACGGACCTCTTAAAAGAGTGTACAGCTAAGGAAGCAAGAGAACTGGCGGCTGAAGACTTGAAGGTTGCTCCGTCAGAAGTAAATGAAGAATGTGCAACAAAGAACTTCTATGTATTTGCTATAGAAGGAAAAAGGAAAACATCCAGTTCGTATTCTGGATAAAAAGGATTTATCAAGGTTCAGAAAATGACGGAAAAAGCAATTCTTTGTAAAGTGGGAAGCTATCGTAATATCGTATCTCAGTTATGGGAAGAGCTTGCAATTTATCAGCAGGACGCAATCCTTCGCCCGGACTATTACATTTGTGCCGGTGCGCGTGTCATGGTTTCTCAGGTTCTGTAGACCTTGATAAGATCATGATGCTGATGGAAGTGGAAATGCAGATGATAGATCCAGGCGATGATGTCATCATCGTAGGAGCAAAGAACAGTTATAGATCAATCATGATCCGTGGCATCTAAGGATGCAGAGGTATAAAATATATGGGAAGACAGAAAAAGTGGAATAGACTTATAGACGTTTTTCAGGAAAGGGTACTGCCTTTTCTATGCCGGAATATCCCAAAGTTCCGTTTCGGAAATGATAGAGAAACTGGGGGGTTTTGACAGAGGAAGACTGGGGAAAATATGCATTTAGCAGAGAGCCCTTTAGAAGGAAGGTTCAGTAACGAGCAGAAAATGCAGCAGTATACGCACAAAGCGAATGATTGCGGTCGAGAGTGGGCTGAAAAATCGCGAGGCAGTATGGAACGAGAAATCTGGGAGAATTAGCTGAAAAACTTGGGATGAAAGTAAAAACTCCAAAAGTCCCGGCCAAGGCGGTCTGGTACTTTTGCTCAATTTGTAGAACCGGATGAGATCACTATTTTTACGGATTTGTGGATAAAGCTTCAAAATTGAAGAAGAATGTGGATGCGATCTGCTTTGCAGAGAAAATCTTACCAATACATTGCTTGCTCATGAATTATTTCATGCAGTAGAGGAATGGCACGTGAAAGAAATCTATACAAGAACAGAAAGGGTAGAACTCTGGAGAAAACCGTTTTCCAATAAATCTATGATTTCCCTGTCTTTCTGAGATTACGGCTATGGTATTCGCAGGAAACTTCTGGATTTGAAGGTGTCCCCGTATATGTTAGATGTACTTCTCGTGTATTCTTTATGATAAAGAATGCAAAGATGGGACTATACGATGAAATCATGAATATGACAAAGAAGCAGTGAACACTGCAGGAGGAAATAAATGTTAACAATGAATATTACATTAGCTGAGAAGTATGATTACCTCAGTGATAAGTTTAAAAAAGCATTTACATTTTTAAGAGAAACAGATCTTGCATCACTTCCAATCGGAAGAACAGAGATTGATGGAGATGAAATTTATGCAAGTGTGCAGAGCTATACAACTATGACTGTAGAAGAATGTGCATTTGAAAGTCATCTGAATATTTTGATGTACAGTAGGTAGAGAAGGAGAAGAATGCTTTGGGTATGAGCCGGTGAAAATCTGACACCTTCTATGGACTACGATGCAGAAAGAGACCTGATTTTCTACAATGAGCCAGACGATGCAGGCTCTGTAATCCTGAAGACCGGAGATTTTGCCATTGTTCCGCCGGAAGACGGACATGCGCCGAGACGTATGACAAAGAATGGTCCATGTCCGGTGAAGAAAATTGTTGTAAAAGTGAAGCTGTAAAAGGTAGAAGCATGTCATGCAATTGCATGAAGGAATGACAAGCCGAGGCATTCTTGAAGAAAGAAGTATTAAAAGCAGTAAAATAACTCGAGCAGGAAATGCATTCAGGATGAAAATTCAATGAAGTTCATTTCGTTGGTACGGAGACAGTGATCCGGCAACATTAGATAAGATTGTCAGATTCCGGGAATGCGTTCCATCGTTTCCGCTGTCTATGATGTAAAACCGGGAGAAGTATGGCCGGAAGAAAGTATCAAATATCTGGTAGATGAATGCCGGGGAGCATGGATTAATTTTTGATGTTGTAGAATCCATTCCGGTAACGGAAGAGATCAAACTTGGAAGACCAGAAAGAGACCGTCACATTGAGAATTATTGCGAAAATATCCGCAGATGTGCAAAATACGGGATTAAATGTGTGACATATAACTTATGCCGGTATTTGACTGGACAAGAACACAGCTGGACAAAGAAGCAGAAGATGGTTCCACAAGTCTTGTAATGTACTGGGAACAGATGAAAGGGTCTGGACCCATTAAAAGATGACATTCATCTTCCGGGCTGGGATTCCAGCTATACACAGGATGAAGTCCGTGAATTGATCCGTGCCTATGGTGAAATGGGAGAAGAAGGGACTTTGGGAAACATTGAATATTTCCTGCAACGTGTCATTCCGGTAGCGGAAAGAGTGCGGCGTTGTCATGGCGCTTTCATCCGGATGATCCTCCGTATCCGATTTTTGGACTTCCAAGAGTGATCACATGCGAGGAGAATCTGGATCGATATCTTCTATTGTGGACAGCCCGGCTAACAGCTTGTGTCTGTGTACAGGATCCTGGGAAGTTCACCGAAAATGATATCCCGGCTATGGTACGCAAATCCTGCAATGAAACGAATCGGATTTATGCATATCCGAAATGTAAAGATCCTTCCGGATACATCATTTGAAGAGTCTGGACATCTGACACAGAATGGCTCTCTTGATATGAATGCAATTGAAAAGTTATTGGTAGAGACTGGATTTGACGGTGATACGATCGACAGAAATGGTGATGGCGTGATCGGATATGTTCTGGCAATCGGTGATATCGGACACAACGATTCAATTGCAAGAACAAGAGGTGTTCGTAAAGCTCTTGGAACAGGCGTAGACAAGAGCGGCGAGATTGACAGTGCACCGGCAGGAACAAACTCAGACGGAAAAGCAGCTGAGGTTCAGGACGGCAAGATTACTGTAAACGGCAAAGACTATGTAGTAAGAGAGCTTGCTTCCCAGGAAATGAAGAACTCAGCAGGTGCTACATGGGATGCAGCAACAGCCGGCAATGCAATCGGAACATGGTCATCATCATTTGGCGAGTCAATCGACGTAGTTGTTTCTAACAACGATGGAATGGGAATGTCAATGTTTAATGCATGGTCAAAGGACAACAAAGTTCCGACATTTGGATACGATGCCAACAGTGATGCGGTAGCAGCAATCGCAGAAGGCTACGGCGGAACAATCAGCCAGCATGCAGACGTTCAGGCTTACCTCACACTTCGTGTACTTAGAAACGCACTCGATGGTGTAGATATTGATACAGGTATCGGCACAGAGGATGATGCAGGAAACGTATTAAGCGATGATGTATATGTTTACAAGGATGATGAGAGATCTTACTACGCATTAAACGTAGCAGTTACAGCAGATAACTACAAGGATTTCACAGATTCAACAGTTGTATGGGCACCTGTTTCAACACAGCTTGATTCAGCAAAGCACCCTACAAAGAAGGTATGGCTGAATATTTACAATGCTTCTGATAACTTCTTAAGTTCTACCTATCAGCCGCTGTTACAGAAGTATGATGACCTTTTAAATCTGGATGTTGAGTACATTGGTGGTGACGGACAGACAGAGTCTAATATCACAAACCGTCTGGGCAATCCGGGACAGTACGATGCTTTTGCAATCAACATGGTTAAGACAGATAATGCAGCTTCTTATACAGCTCTTTTGAACCAGTAAAAGTATTTAAAGCACTTAGTTGGGGAGGGAAAAATCTCTCCCCAAAATAAAAGTGTATACAGACGACAGCAAATATAGAGTTAGGAGCAGGAAGTATGGGCGATAAGAATAATGAAAACATCTTATCGATTCGTGGCATGAGCAAGTCATTTGGACGAAACAGGGTTCTTGACCACATCAATTTAGATGTGAAAAAAGGTACTGTAATGGGTCTCATGGGGGAGAATGGTGCCGGTAAGTCGACAATGATGAAATGTCTTTTTGGTACGTATCAGAAAGACGAGGGAACTATATATCTGGACGGAAAAGAGGTAAGCTTTTCGGGTCCTAAGGATGCACTGGAAAATGGAATAGCGATGGTGCATCAGGAGTTGAACCAGTGTCTTGAGAGAAATGTCGTAGACAATCTGTTTCTCGGAAGATATCCGGTCAATTCATTTGGTATGATTGATGAGGGACGCATGAAAAAAGAAGCGTCTGAATTATTCAGAAAGCTGGGAATGACAGTTAATCTCGAGCAGCCGATGAAAAATATGTCAGTATCACAGCGACAGATGTGTGAGATTGCAAAGGCAATATCATACAACTCAAAGGTTATAGTATTGGATGAGCCTACATCATCACTTACGGTACAGGAGGTTGAAAAGCTGTTCCAGATGATGAGGATGCTTCGTGACCAGGGTATTTCACTTATCTATATTTCTCACAAGATGGATGAGGTATTTGAAATTTGTGATCAGATTTCCGTTCTTAGAGATGGAAATCTGGTCATGACAAAGAGCACAAAAGAAACAAATATGAATGAACTGATTGCAGCGATGGTTGGACGAGTACTGGAGAACAGATTCCCTCCGGTAGACAACAAACCAAAGGATGTAATCTTGTCAATACAGCATCTTTCGACAAAGTACGAGCCACATCTGCAGGACATCACATTTGATGTGCATGAGGGGGAGATATTTGGACTATACGGACTTGTCGGAGCAGGTCGTACAGAGCTTCTTGAGACGATTTTCGGAATCAGGACAAGAGCTGCGGGACGAGTATATTTTAAGAACCAGCTTATGAATTTCACCTGTGCAAAGGAGGCTATGGACTATGGCTTCGCACTTATCACAGAGGAAAGAAAAGCAAATGGACTTTTCCTTAAGGGAAACCTCACCTTTAACAGAACAATCGCAAATCTCGGTGCTTATAAGAATGGACCGGCACTTTCAGACAGCAAGATGACAAAGGCCACCTCTGATGAGATAAAGATTATGCACACAAAGTGTATGGGACCGGAGGATATGATTTCGGCTCTGTCAGGAGGAAACCAGCAGAAGGTTATCTTTGGTAAATGGCTTGAAAGAGGACCGCAGATATTCATGATGGATGAGCCTACAAGAGGTATCGATGTAGGTGCCAAATATGAGATTTACGAGCTGATAATCAATATGGCAAAGGAGGGTAAGACAGTCATTGTAGTTTCATCTGAGATGCCTGAGATCCTTGGTATAACAAATCGTATCGGAGTCATGTCAAACGGACGACTCTCAGGAATTGTCAATACAAAGGAAACCAATCAGGAAGAACTGCTGAGACTCAGTGCAAAGTACCTATAATAAAGGGAGAAGACGGATATGGCTAATAGTAAGATTTTAACGGCTGAGCAGGAGCGTGCTCTGCGCCAGCCTATCGACGAATATGTTGGTGGAATACAAAAAGAAATTGATGCACTCAGAAAAGACGGAACTACAAAGGTTGTAGAGTGTCAGTCAGCGATAGCAGGCATCAAGAGAGATAAAACTCTTTCAAAGGGCGAGAAAGAGTCAGAAATAGCAGCCTGCGAGAAAGAGCTTGCAAAGGCAAAGGCTGTTGAGGCAAAGAACAAGGATGAGATTTCAAAGCTCATTGCCAAGGCTGAAAGCTATTTAAAGGAAAATTTTGATTCAAAGTATTACAATGCCGTTAAGGCAAGCTGTGAGGCGGAAAAGGCAGAGGCGCTTGCTGCTCATAATGAGAGAATGGCAGAGCTTGATAAAAAGCACAAGGCTGCTCTTGCAAAGACATCAGACAGCACTGAGATAAAGGAAGAAAACTACGTACACAAGAATCGTATTTCCAATGAGAAGCTTGAGCTCGAGAAAGAGTATCAGACGATCAAGGACAAAAAGCATGAGGCATACAGCTACAAGTATCACCTGATTGATATGCTTCGTCTTTCAAAGTTCACATTTATGGAGAAAAGAGCTCAGAAATGGGAGAATTACAAGTATACGTTCAATAGGAGAAACTTCCTGTTACAGAATGGTCTTTATATTGCAATTATACTTATATTCATAGCGCTTTGTGTCATAACACCGATAAAGAAGGGCACACCTCTTCTGACATACAACAACATACTGAATATTCTTCAGCAGTCATCGCCTAGAATGTTTTTAGCACTTGGAGTTGCAGGTCTGATCCTTCTTACAGGAACAGATCTTTCCGTTGGACGAATGGTTGGTATGGGAATGACAACCGCAACCATTATCATGCATCAGGGTATCAATACAGGCTCTGTATTCGGTCATATATTTGACTTTACAGGAGTACCAACAGGTGCAAGAGTGGTTATCGCATTACTTGCATGTATCGTGCTTTGTACATTCTTCACAAGTATTGCAGGATTTTTTACAGCGAAGTTTAAGATGCATCCGTTTATTTCAACCATGGCCAACATGCTTGTTATCTTCGGTATCGTAACATATGCTACAAAGGGAGTTTCATTCGGTGCTATTGAGCCGGTTATCCCTAACATGATTATTCCAAAGTTAAATGGTTTCCCAACCATCATCATCTGGGCAGTAGCAGCAATCGCAATTGTATGGTTTATCTGGAACAAAACTACGTTTGGTAAGAACCTGTACGCAGTAGGAGGAAACCCGGAGGCAGCAGCAGTTTCAGGTATCTCAGTTTTTGCAGTAACTCTCGGCGCATTCGTTATGGCAGGTATTCTTTATGGATTTGGCTCATGGCTTGAGTGTGCAAGAATGGTTGGTTCAGGCTCAGCAGCTTATGGACAGGGCTGGGAGATGGATGCCATCGCGGCCTGCGTAGTGGGCGGCGTATCCTTCACCGGCGGTATCGGTAAGATATCAGGTGTTGTAACCGGTGTATGTATCTTCACAGCACTCACATACTCTCTTACAATTCTTGGTATCGATACTAACTTACAGTTCGTATTCTCAGGAATTATCATGTATGAACAAAGCGGGCAATCAATATTGGAGAAAATCGTACCAAAAGAATCGAAAATCAGACGCAGCAGGAAGAATGCAAGAGAATGCGAAGAGCTTTTCGTGCTATTCATGTAGGCGATGAGGAAGAGATTGAAAGCGGCCAGAAAAGAGATTAAAAACTTCATAAAAATGCAAAGACGATTGGACAGTACAACCTTGCTACCATGGAGATCGTAAGCGGCTTCACTTTAATTCTGCTCAATAATTCACTGGTTTTAATGGAAATGTCCGATGTGCCGAATTTATATCAAAAAGTATCCAGATGGATGAAAGTGCACTTTGACATCCTGGATCATAGGTATGTCGCTGAAAATCAGCGAACAGTTGAAAAAATGCCAAACAGTACGTCAAAAAGACGTCTTGTGACAGAGGCTCAGAATATTGTGAAGAGAAAGATATGGAGTCAAGAAGATCACGCTTGATGATGTGTGTTCAGCACTTGGGTTCATTCATATTTTTCTTCCATATTCAAAAGGAGATGGGAAAATCTTTTTATTTCTTATCTGACCGATTACAGGATGGATATTGCGAGGCAGAGATGATACTGATACGACGTTATACCATTGCAGAAAAAGAAAGTAGGATATCTGGATGCAAATTATTTCAGCTATATGTTTTAAAAATTTGGATGTCACCTTCAAAATATCGGAATGAACATTTGAAGAAATAATCCATATGAGGAAAAGAAAGCGTGAAGAAAAAAAGGCGGATTTAACATACAATCCATTATCATGTCTGTTCTTATGGCATCGACACTGATTACAATTATAATGGGATTGTTGCTTTACTACAGATTCAAACTGGCAATGGATAATACACTGTATCGAATACGGAAGCAACGGTCGAAAGCAGCGTGGACCGGTTGAATTCTGATCTGTTGATATCAGACAGATTTTTAATGCGGCTAACTACAATATTATTCAGGAATTTGATATTTCAGTCAGGAATTTGCAAAGCAGTTCAGTCTGCTGTATGAGACGAATTCAGATAAGATACAAGTATGGCATTGTATGGAAGTGACGGAAATCTTATTGCTTCAGAGCCGGTATCTTTAGAAAAGAAAATGTAGAGATTAAAAAACCAGGACTGGTATCAGAATGCGGAAAATGCGATTGAAAATATTCATTTTTCCATGCCTCATATAGAACTTGTTCCAGGACGGAACTTATCGGTATCATCGAGTCATTTGCTCAGCCGTTCGTTGATATTAACGACGGAGAAAGACCGGGGGGGCGGAGTGCTTCTGGTAGATATGAAATATTCTGTTGTTGAAAAAAATGTTTTGATGAAGCAGATCAATGAGTCTTCGGACGGAGTTTACTATTATGTTTGTAATCGGGACGGGGAGATTCTCTATCATCCAAGAAGAGCAGAGATAAACCGTGAATTATTCAAAGAAAACAGTCCTTACGCGGCAAGGATATGAGGATGGAGTTTATGAGATATCATCTGGCAATGGTAAAGAAAAAATGTTATTGTCGGAAGTAGCTTATACCGGCTGGAAGATGATCGGTGTGATACCGGAAAGTGTGCAGGCGGCAAATATTAAGAACTTCAGGTATTATATTTTTACAACTGTTCTGGTTATTGATGATGCTGCTTTTGGGGAAACCAGTTAATTTCCCGGAAGATATCAAACCGATCCGGGAGCTGGATGCTTCTGTTAAGACCTATGAAGCAGGAGGAAAGCCGGATATTTATATCGGGGGATCTTTGGAGATACGCCATCTTGGGACATTCGGTACAGAAGTCTTATGAGCAGATCGAAGAACTGATGGATGAGATCATCCGACAGCAAAATGAACGGAGAAAAAGTGAACTGGATGCCCTGCAAAGCCAGATCAATCCTCATTTCCTGTATAACACACTGGAATCCATCACCTGGATGGTGGAAGCACAGGAAATGAATCGAGAAGCGGTCATTATGATCTCTGAACTGGCAAAACTACTTCGTGTCAGCCTGTCCCGGGGAAAGACCATCATTCCCATTAAGGATGAACTGCAGCACAGCCAGAAGCTATATGAATATTCAACTGGTACGCTATAAAGAGCGGTTTAAAATAGATTTTCAGATAGATGAAGAACTTTATAATTGCTTTGTATTGTAAAGCTGGTCATCCAGCCTATTTTGGAAAAAAATGCCATCTATTACGGCGTTGGACATATGGATGAAGACGATGATGGAAGGCATGAGTATCGTCGGGGAAAAGAAAGACAATGATATTACATCAGTATCGAAGACAATGGAATGGGAATGCGCAAAAGAAGTGTTGGAAAATATTCTGACGGATAACAGCAAGGTTCCGAAGCATGGTTCCGGTGTGGGCGTAATCAATGTGCATTCCAGAATCCAGCTGATGTTTGGCGAAGAATACGGACTTACTGTAGAAAGTGAACCTGATGAAGGAACGAAAGTCGTTATTCCGTATTCCGGCAATCCCATATACACCGGAAAACGCAGAACATTGGAATTACAAAAATACATACAGAGGAGACCGGGCGGATGAAAAAGAACAGAATGAAATTTCTTATGGAATTGAGTTTCTTTGTGCTGCTGGCACTGTATTTTTGTGTGGAAGATTTTTATTCAGAACGTGCCGGAAAAGGTTGCGGTGATTCTTCCGGAGTCCGGTGACAAACGCTGGGATGCCCTGATCAAAGGGAATGAAGCAGGCGGCAAAGAGAACAATTCATATGATCATCTGCAATACGGAAGAGATCGAAAATGGAAAAGAAAAGAGAATTTATCGAAGAGCAGAAGGACAACATATTGATGGCTTTATCATATATTGGCACCCGCACATGAGACGGAAAAATGCTGAAAAAGAGTGTTGAAAAAACCGAATGTTCAGATGTTCCAGTTATTTTGGTCTGGAAGATCTGTATACCGAAGGGAAAACATGCCAGTTTTCCACGATCGCACCGGATTACTATGAGATCGGAAAATATATGGGAGAACAGATAAACAAAAAACAGACCATCGGAATTATCGCCGACTGGAAAATGTCCGAGGCTGTACAGGCGGAGATTTGTGGATTGAACGGATGCGCTGGAAGGTTCCGAAAGCAAGATCCGCTGGTGTATCTATCGGAGAAAAGAACAGGACATTGTGGAGCGGATGAAAGAAGGAAACAGAGGCGGATGGTCTTGTAGATCCTGGATGCAGGAATCAACTGGGAAGAGTTTGAAGAAAGCAGGAAGAAAATGGAACAGGAAGAAACACAAGAACAGGGCGCAGGAACGAAGCTTTATGGGATGGGTTACAGTCTGAAGACGATTGCACTTCTGGATAACGGAAACATTCAGGGGCTGGCTGTGCCGGACGGATATGAAATCGGCTATAAAAGTGTGGAAGAAATAACCAAAAGGATCGAGCACAGGTCTTATAAAATGCAAGGATATATAACCGAATATCAGGTACTTGGCAAGGAAAATTTCTCTATGGACGAAGATTTAGAAAGGTTTTTATATTCCTATGAATAAAAAAAAGAAGAAAAAAAAGTGGTGCAGTTATTGTACGATGGAGTGCGGTGCTTGTGCTGTCCGGCTGTTGGATCAGAAAAATAAAAACAGATAAAGTGTTGCGGGTAGGGAGTAACATATACACAGGATGATCCTTTTATCAATGGACTGACGGATGAACTGAAGGCGCAGCTGAAAGCCATGGAAACAAAGAACGAAGGATTATCGTATCGCAAAAAGCGGAAACGACGATCAGCAGGAACAGAACGAAAATGGAGGAAGAGATGATTGATGCGGGCTGTGATGTGTGTATCAATCTTGTGGACCGGACAGCACCGTACCGGATCATCACGAATGGCAAGGAATGAAGACATTCCTGTGATCTTCTTTTTAACAGGGAACCGGTAAGAGAAGACCTGATGCAGTGGGAAAAGCTGTATTATGTGGGCTGTGATGCAGAACAGTCCGGGATCATGCAGGGTGAGATCGCAGCAGAATACATCAACAGCCATCCGGAAGTCGATAAAAACAAGGACGGAAAGATCCAATATGTGCTTCTGGAAGGGGAAGCGGGCCATCAGGATGCCATCAGCAGAACGGAATATTCCGTAAAGACACTGATGAAAAAAGATGTTATACTGGAAAAGCTAAGTTATCAGTTAGCGGACTGGAACCGGGGGCAGGCGGAGAATCGCATGAACCGTCTGATCAGCCAGTATAAAGATGGAATTGAACTTGTTATGTCCAACAACGATGAGATGGCACTTGGGGCTGTGGAGGCCTATCGAAAAAGCCGGATATGAACAGGCAGAGTGGCCGGTCATTTTCGGTATTGATGGATTAGATGATGCATTGGAAGCAATAAAAGCTGGTGAAATGCAGGGGAACAGTGTATAATGATAAAGAAGACCAGGCGTTGCAGATAGCGAAGAAGGTAGAGATTTTCCGAGGAGAAGATGTGAACCGAAACAAGTTAAAAGAAGGCAGGTATTATGTTTCTGAGTATCAGCCGGTATACAGCAGTAATGTGGAAGATTTTATAAAACGACAGACGAGGTAAGAAGTGAATGGAAGCAGCATGGAGCGAGACATTTTATCAGGAGACAGATGCGCCAAAAAGGCTGGAATTACTAAAACAGAATACAGAAAATGAATTAACGCAGGCGGATGTGTTCCTGAAAAAATTATGGGTCGCCAGATATGGAAAAGAAAACCGACAAAAGATGCATTCGTAGGAAGCCTGATGGAATTGAAATGTCTGGCAGAAGGCAATATCGTTAGATTTTGGCGGACAAAGAAGAAAACAGGCAGCTAAGATTATTAGTACATTATGTCTGGCAGATGCAGATTCTTTGGACGAAGAATTAAGAGAAAATCTTCTACTGGAATTAAAAAATGTCTTTTTGAAATTTATGGAAGTCAGCAGAGACGGAAGAGGATTTACTTCACTTGTGTTTGGAATGGGACAGTTATCGGATGAAGGAGTTGTGTGAAAAAATCATGGAACAGATCAGCGCCATTGCATTCCAGGCACCCCATGCATTGCACATGGATAAAGAATTTGCCCTTCTACAGGAGGCGGCACTTCCAGGCATTTCGTCAGGAATATCGAACCGGGAACATTTTCTGAAAAATAAGCATGTTAAATATATTAACATATAAAATCATATAGGAAAGGTAGGAACTATATTTTGGAAAATCATGGAACGAAGTATATCAGATGGTAAAAATGGGGATTTGGACGCGTGGACGTTCTTTGAAGACCGGGTGTGAGGATCTGGAGGCAGCAAGAGAAAGAGCCGCATATGTGATGGAAGGATTTAAGGAGAGCTTTGGAACAACAGAAGATACGATGGTCGCACTTTTGTTCTGCGCCTGGGCGTACAGAAATCTGTGGGAATCATACCGATCATCAGCATGGACGAGTGCTGGCGGCAAAGCAGTGAATCTGGATTTTCTGGCATGTGTCGCATTAAACGGAACAGTGTTGTGCATTTTCAGTCAGAAGGCTGGCCAATGACAAGTGTTGATCTTGCTGATCTGGAAGTGAAGGAAGAAGAAAAAAACAACTGCTTCTCTGATAAGAGGCGTGCTGGCCAAGCTTCATAAAGCAGGATATCCGGTAGCAGGCTTTGATATGTATGTGACATCAACGGTATTGCCTGGATCTGGACTGTCTTCCTCCGCAGCGTGTGAGGTGCTGATTGGAACAACGGGAAATCATCTGTTTTGTCAGGACAAGTTTGATGCAGTAGAAATCGCAAAAATCGGTCAGGCAGCAGAAAATGAATATTTTGGTAAGCCGTGTGGATTGATGGATCAGACTGCTTCTTCCGTGGGAGATGCAGTAGCCATTGATTTTAAAGATCCGGCAACCCGATGGTAAGATCCATCAATGCGGATCTTACAGGACTGGGACTTGCACTTTGTATCATCGACTGTGGTGCAGATCATGCGGCACTTACCAATGAATATGCGTCTATTCCGGAAGAAATGAGCAAAGTGGCAGCGCAGTTTTGCAAAAAAAGTACTTCATGAAGTCAAAGAAGAAGATCTGCTGGCAGATCTGGCACAGGTCAGAAAAGAAGCAGGAGACAGGGCAGTTCTCAGGGCTTTACATTTCTATGCAGATGACAGAAGAGCAGACAGAGGAAGCAGATGCACTGGAGCGGAAAAGATAAAGAGGCGTTTTTAAATCTTGTAAAAGAGTCCGGACGTTCTTCATGGGAACTTCTTCAGAATATTACACCGGCAGCAGCCATCACACATCAGGACATGGCAGTTGCATTGACCGCAACTGAGAAAGCGCTGAATGGAAAGGGCGCATGCCGCGTACATGGAGGTGGATTTGCCGGAACAATTCAGGCATTTGTCCTGGTGGAAGATGTGTGTGAATTTAAGAAAACGATGGAAACTATGTTGAGTGAAGGATGCTGTCATGTATTGAGTATCCGTCCGGCGGGTGGACTTATCTTTAAAGAATGAGGAGGAAATGAGATGAATCGAAATGAAGCAATTACTGCGTTAGTGAATTATGCATTGGAAAAAGAGCTGATCGGTCAGGAAGAAAAGTATGGGCAGTAAACCGGATCTTGGAGGTTATGCAGGCAGATTCTTTCTCATGGGAAGAGTCAGCAAAGGAAAAAGAAGCTGGTCTGACAGAGATACTGGACATTGATTGATGATGCATATGAGCGTGGCGTACTGGAAGAAAATTCAGTCGTATACCGCGATCTTTTTGATACAAAACTCATGGGCAGCCTGACACCGCGACCGGTACAGGTGATGAAGAAGTTTCAACAACTTCAGGAAGAATCCTCCCAGAGGGCAACGGACTGGTATTATCAGTTCAGTCAGGACACGAATTATATCCGAAAGGACAGAGTTGCGAAAGATATCCGTTGGAAGACTGTGACAGAATATGGTGAGATTGACATTTCCATCAACCAGTCAAAACCGGAAAAAGATCCAAAAGCAATCGCAGCAGACAAGAAAACCAACCAGCTTCCGATTATCCACGTTGCATGCTCTGCGAGGAGAATGTGGGATATGCCGGACGACTCAATTATCCGGCAAGACAGAATCACCGTATTGTACCAGTGACAATCAACAATACTGACTGGTATTTGCAGTATTCACCGTATGTATATTACAATGAACACTGCATCTGTTTTAATAAAGTGCATACACCGATGAAAATTGATAAAGCCTGCTTTGCGAAGTTATTAGATTTTGTAAGACAGTTCCGCATTATTTTGTTGGTTCCAATGCAGATCTTCCGATCGTAGGAGGATCCATTCTGGCGCACGATCATTTTCAGGGCGGACATTATACATTTGCAATGGAACGCGCACCGATTGAGACGGAATTTCTTTTGAAGGATATGAAGATGTAAAAGCGGGAATTGTAAAATGGCCAATGTCTGTTATTCGTTTAAATGCAAAAGAACCGGAAAGATTAATTGATCTTGCGGATAAAATTCTTGGAAGCTGGCGTGGGTATACAGATGAAGCAGCTATGATTCTTGCAGAGACAGATGGAGAACCTCACAATACAATCACCCCAATTGCCCGTCGCAGAGAAGATTTTGAATTAGATCTGGTGCTTCGAAATAATCTGACAACGCCGGATCATCCACTTGGAATTTATCATCCCATGAAGAGTTCCACCATATTAAAAAGGAAAATATCGGTCTGATTGAAGTTATGGGACTGGCAATTCTTCCGGGACGTCTAAAAAAGAGCTGGAGGCAGTGGAAGAAAAACTCCTTTCCGGTGAGGACATGACAGAAGATCCGCTGACCAAGTCTCATGCAAAGTGGGCGGCAGATATTGCAGCGAACTACGCAATTACAGCAGAAAATGTAAAAGAAATCGTTCAGAAAGAGACTGGAATTGTCTTTTCAAAAAGTTCTGGAACAGGCCGGAGTTTACAAACGGACACCAGAAGGAAAAGAAGCATTTTAAGATTTATAAATCAAGTATAAAGTGACAAGAGATCCAAACCTAAAGCATACGGTTTAATTCTAAAATTTTAGAAAATTATTTGCCAAAAGCGTGTACATAATACTGCCTTTGTGTTATACTGCTTTACGTTTCTATAAGTAGTATTAGAAACTATGTGTTAGAAAAATTCATTGTGCAAAACCCGATATTTTCGCTTTTTGTAAAGAAAATCAGAACAATATAGAATCGTAATTTCAGGAGATGAGAGGTAGTAGTTATGCAAAGAAAGTTCAGATCGTGTGACGGATCACTGGATCTTCCACAGGAAATCACAGATGCACATGATATAGAAGTCGTACCATTTATGTATCATTTAACGGTGAGACTTATCAGAAAGAAATAGAAGAGATTGGAATTCGGGAATTTTATCAGGAAATGGTAGACCACCTGGATGTATTTCCAAAATCATCTATGCCGTCAGTGGATGATTTTATCAGGTATTTGTAAAAAGTGCAAAAGGAAAAATATACCGGTGATCTGCATCTGTATTACGACAAAATTCAGTGGCTCCCTGCAATCTGCAACGGTTTGCAAAAAGAGATGGTAAAGGGACGAATATCCAGAAGCCAGGATCCACAGTTATTGATTCCACGGTCAATACCGTTCTTCAGGGACTTTTTGTACTGGAGGCATGCAGAATGCGTGACATGGGATTGGATTATGAGGAAATCATTGAAAAAATCCTTCTATCCGTGAGACCGGCCGGATCTTCTTTACAATCGGAAGCATTGATTATTTAAGGCATGGTGGACGAATCGGAAAAACTTGCGGGGATAGCGACAGGTGCACTGGGGATAAAACCGATGATCACATTGAAAGAAGGGGAAATCTTCAGTTTCGGGCTCGCAAGAAAACCGCATCAAATCTATGAAAAGGTTGTGGAGATGACAAAAAGATTATCTGGATGAAATCAACGCAAAACCAGGCGAGTACAGCTTCTGCATCGGTTATGGATATGATTATGAAGAGGCAGTCAAATTCAGGAGATGTTAAAAGATCTCGTAAAAAGAACGTCTCGGAATCGAAGAGATTGAAATCCCCCAGATCGGTGCGACGATCGGAGTACACACACAGGACCATATCCAATAGGGGTTGGAATTATAAAAAAAGTAGAAATAAATAATTAGTTATTACAGAGATAGCCGTTCCTGAACTTTTCTAGAGATCAGGATGGCTATTTTCATTATATAAAAAGCCTTCTCGGAAGGTTCTGTGGGTGTATATGTCAAAATTGCTGCAATAAGTAAAAAATATCGTTGTTTTCGGGGGATATTTTCTGTCCTCACACTTGTCTAATCTATGTAAGAAAAATGAATCGGCCGATGTAAAGGTGGTGTGAAAGTGACCAGAGAGCAATTGGGAGCATTGATTCTCGATTTCGAGAGACAATTGTATTCCACAGCCAAGACAATATTATATAGTGACCAAGACTGTGCTGATGCCATTCAAGATACGATTGTAAAAGCATTTTCGAAGATAGATACTTTGAAAAATGACAAATATGCCAGAACGTGGCTGGTTCGAATCTTGATTAATGAGTGTTATTCGATTCTGCGAAAATCCAGCAAAATTAGTTTCGCTGGAGGAAATGAATGACAAAGAGAGTCTGGCGGCGCATGAAAACGTGTGGAGGTGCCGATAAAGAAGCAGAAAAGGGCAGATTACGCCGAATTGTACAGGGCGGTCAATTCTCTGAAAGAAGAATTGCGCTTGCCGGTAATTTTGTATTATATTGAGGATTTTAATATCCGGGAAATCGCACAGATTCTGGATATTACAGAAGGTGCAGTACAGAAACGACTTGCCAGGGCAAGAGGAAAAACTTAGAATGAATCTGCAGGAAAGTGAGGCGGCGATATGAGGTTCGAAGATATGAAAAACAATATTCCAGAGACTCCGGAGTTTATCCATGTAATGATAAAAATGAAGTAGACAGACAGCTTCAGGGAACCACAATTATACAGATTCCGAAGAAAAGGAAAAATGGAACAAAGCAAGAGTGGCGCTTAAGCAACAATGGTCTGCGTGCTGGCAACTACCACAGCGACTTATGCGGGTGTGAAAATGTACCGCATGTATGTGGAAAAACAGGGCGATTACAGTGTGAAGACGGGGATAACATCAGAAAATAAATTAGCAGATCTTCCGGCGCAGATTCACGATATTGATTTTAAGACCGGATATATTCCGGATGGCATGAAATGGGCAGACGAGTCACATCTGGAATATCCGCAAAGCAAACGCATGGGTGGATTCAGTTTTGCGTCCGTACTTTTGGACAGCGGATGACCTGAATCAGGCACTGGAAAATAAAAATGTTGTTGAGTCTGAGGAATAAACATTTGGTAATACGAAGTGTATACCTGAAATACAATAATTTAAAGACAGAAAAAAGGTGTATTTGACCAGAAAATCTATCTCCCTCTGCCCGGATGAATATCGTGTGATCACAATCTATATCGGAGATGATGTATCGAAAGAGGATGCTGTGAAAGTAGCAGAAAATCTTGAGATTACAGAAAATGACAAGATGCTGGAAACAGCGAAGATGTATACCTGACGATGAGGTCAACCCGAAGGTTGAGACTGGAGGTGAAAATGGTAACATCTGTGCCAGAGAATAAATTAAAGGTACATAAGATTGGGAAGATTTTACATTATTATCGCATCAGAGAAGATAAAAGACGGCAACAATATCGTAAATGATAAAATTTCTGCCTGTGTAGATTCGGTTCAATAACGGATGATCTGAAGTTGCTTAACGGTGCAGACTTACCGGAAGAATGGGAAAATGTAATCGATTCCAACGGAAAACTTTGTAAAGAATAAAGTTTCTTATATCAAATCCGGCGATGGTGGTCAATTCTGTAGATCGGGTCATTAAAACAGAAAATGTAAAATCAAAAACTTGTTTATGCAACAGTCACGCATACAAATAATTCAGATCAGGAAAATCAAGCACATGTTGTATATCGGAAATCTGGCATTGATTCGTCATGAAAATGGTGAATACCATATTTATAATGCAATGGAACAGTCCGGTAACGGATATGACCGTGAGTTGGGACGGTGTGGCGCATACTGCAGAAATGACCTACAGCAGTGTGCGGGAAGATTATGGAAATGGTGGTAATTACATTTCGTCTCTGAAACCGGGCGAGAGCATTCAAGTCAACATGGCATGGATTGTTAATGAAAATGATCTGGCGGATATGTACCTGAATCTGGACGGTGAAGGCGGTGCCTATGATTTTAACGAAGGTATGCTGGAAGCAGGAGTTGTGGATATCAAGTAGAAAAAAGCCGACACTTTGCGAAGAATGCAAAGTGTCGGCTTTTTTTTGTTTGGACCTTTTGAAGATTCATAACTTATATAAGTTGGTATGCATATAATAGAATCAGGCAATGTTGATAAAAATATCTATGATGCCGGCAAAGCGTATCTTACTTTAAACTGCTATAGCCAACATCTATAACTGGATATTGATTATAGGTTTTAGTAAAAACGATATTTCATATAAAACCTATTGACTAACTAGGAAAAGAGTGATAACATTGCTTTCATGAAATCGAAAGGGCAAGAGATTAAAAATAGTGAGAGGGGTAAGGCAATGAACTGGGAATTTATTATCAAATATTTGCCAATGTATGAACGAGCCGCTTGCTGACTGTAAAACTTGGATTGCCAGGTTATCTGTGCGATTATCGTCGGACTGATCTGTGCAATCATCAGTATGAAAAAGTACCGGTCATAAGACAAATTGTAGCGGTCTATATCGAACTCAGTCGAAATACACCACTGCTTGTACAATTATTTTTTATATATTATGGACTTCAAAGATTGGAATCAGACAGATCCCAGACATGTGGAATCGCAGGATTGACATTTCTTGGAGGAAGTTATATGGCAGAAGCGTTTCGAAGCGGACTGGAGACAGTCGCAGCAATTCAGACAGAAAGCGCATTGAGCCTCGGCATGAACCGTCTGCAGGTTATGCGGTACGTGGTACTGCCACAGGCATTTTTCAATAAGTGTACCGGCCTTTATGGCAAATGTAATTTTTCTTTTGAAAGAAACGAGGTGTCTTTAGTGCAGTCAGTCTTATGGACCTTATGTTTACCGCAAAAAGACTTAATCGGACTTTATTACAAGACAACAGAAAGCCTGTTTTTACTGGTAGTCTTTTATCTGTTGATCTTACTTCAATTTCGATATTGGGAAGTCTCTTCTGCGTTATGCCGGATTTGGGGATTAGTGTTTTATTAAAAGGACAGAACTTCATGCGAATGCTGGCAGGACTTGAGTGGCACTGAAGATTAGCCTGATTTCCGTAGTCATAAGCATTCCACTTGGAATCGTACTGGGGTTTTGATGACCTGGAAAAATCCAATTACCAAAGCGATTCTTCGCATTTACCTGGAAATTGTACGAATCATGCCACAAATGGTACTGTTATTTCTCGTATTTTTCGGGACAACGCGAGCGTTTGGCTGGGACTTATCAGGAGAAAATGCATCAATTATAGTATTTACATTCTGGGGAGAGCGACTGAAATGAGTGACCTGGTAAGAGGGGCGCTTATCAGTATCGAAACATCAATATGAAAGCGGCGAGGCATTAGGATTGAGCAAAGTGCAGACTTATTGGTACATTATCATTCCGCAGACACTTCGCAGACTCATTCCGCTGTCCATCAACCTGATCACACGAATGATCAAAACTACAAAGCCTGATTCTGATGATCGGTGTGGTGGAAGTGCTGAAAGTCTCACAGCAGATCATCGAGGCAAATCGAATGAGCAGTCAAATCTGCATTTGGCATTTATCTTGTAGTATTTTTATTGTATTTTATCGCATGCTGGCCAATCAGTATGCTTGCAAAATATCTGGAAAGGAAATGGAGGTGATAGATTGTGGCAGAGACATTACTTACAGTAGAACATCTGATAAAAAAATATGGAGATCAAGTCATCTTAGATGATGTAAGTCTTGACGTAAAGAAAGGCGAAGTCATTGTGGTAGTTGGTCCAAGCGGCTGTGGAAAAGTACATTACTTCGATGTATCAATGCCCTGGAGCCGATTCAGGGCGGCGTGGTCAAACTGGGAAGTGAGGTCATTGACGAAAAGCAAATCTCTGACCCGCCTCAGACAGAAAATAGGAATGGTGTTTCAAAGCTATGATCTGTTTCCACATCTGACTGTGATTAGATAATATTTTACTGGCACCTACGAAGTCCAAAAACGCTCAAAAGATGAAGTGAAAAGAAAAGCCATGAAGCTTCTTAGAAGAGTTGGACTGGAAGAAAAAGCCGGAAGTTATCAGAGGCTTTCCGGAGGACAGACGAGCAGTTGCAATTGTCCGTGCATTGTGCATGCACCGGAAATCTTACTTTTCGATGAGTAACAGCGGCACATGACCCGGAAATGGTTCGTGAAGTACTGGACGTAATCTTAGATCTGGCGGCGCTGGGCAGAACGATGATAATTGTTACCCATGAAATGCAGTTCGCCAGAGCTGTCGCAGACCGGATCATATTTCTGGAAGGCGGAAAAATACAAGAAGATGAAACCCAGATGAGTTTTCGAACCCGAAGACAGATCGGGCGAAGAAATTCTTGTATACATTTACATTTGAGTCTGTAAAAGAGATATTTGAATCAATCTGTAACAGGAAATTTTTAGAAAAAGCAAGACTCATAAGAGTTTTGATATAAGAAATGAGACAAAGGAGAGTTCGTATTATGAAAAATGGAAAACTGAAAAATTAATTACACTGGCAACCGTAGTCGCAAGTACATTTGCACTTGTAGCATGCGGAAGCTCAAGCTCCGATGATTCTAAAGGAAGCGATTCATCAGCAAAAAAGATTCGGAACTGTTTATCGTACATTAGATGAAATCAAAAAAAGACGGAACAATCAATATCGGGTATTTTCCGATAAAGAATCCATTGGATATGTTGATGAAAACGGTGAATATCAGGGATATGATGTATACTTCGCGAACAGAATCGGTGAAGATCTCGGTGTAAAAGTCAACTTTGTATCTACAGGAAGCTGCAAACCGTATCAGTATCTGCAGACAGGAAAAGTTGATCTGATCCTTGCAAACTTCACAGTCACAGACGAGCGTGCAGAAGAAGTAGACTTCGCACTTCCATACATGAACGTAGCACTTGGAGTTGTATCTCCGGACAGCAACGTTATCAAGAGCCTGGACAACTGGAACAGTAAAGATCAGATGATCGTCATCTCAGGAACAACAGCAGAGACTTACCTGACAGAGAATTATCCGGATATTCCACTTCAGAAATATGATTCCTACGCAACAGCAAAAGAACGCTCTGGAAAATGGAAATGGTGTAGCATGGAACAAACGACAACACAGAGGTTATCGCATTTGCACTTCAGAACAAAGGTTACACAGTTGGAATCTCTGAACTTGGAAATAAAGACACCATTGCACCAGCAGTATCAAAAGGAAACGATACATTGCTTGATTGGGTAAATGAGGAAATCAAATCACTTGGTGATGAACAGTTCTTCCACAAAGATTACGAAGAGACACTTGTAGACACTTACGGAAAAGACTACGAAGAGGATCTGGTTGTAGAAGGTGGAGCAGTACAATAGATTCAAGGTAGTCTCACTGGATTAAAAGAGAATAATAAAAGTAAGAAGAAATGAGCTGGCCGAAAGGTCAGCTTGTTTTTTTTTGTAGGGGAGATTTTGTGTCCAATATTTGTATTTTGTCTTAATGTTCCTATTTGGAGTCATACTGATGATATTGGTAAAGGTAGAAAATATGAATGCGTTGATGAGTGAAAGACTATATATTATAGTATAAATATATAACGCAATGCGTTAAATGTAAAAAATAAAAAGAAACGAGCACCCCAAGTCCTGCCTTTTTCTATATTGCAGTGGGTCGATAATGCTGTGGTAATATAAAGATAGTGACAAAATAAAGAAGCAGATTGAAAAATGTATTGATGAGGGAACTTAAAACCCCCTCTTCGGATAGAATATAGATAACAAAGGTTTGAATGAAAACTAGAAAAGCGAGTAGTTGAGTAAAATACCATATGTTGTAAAAGATTCAGAAGGGAGAATGTTATATGAATTATCTGGTTATTGATTTAGAAATGTGCAAGGTGCCGAGAAGATTATCGTAGTAAAAGATACAAATATGCAGAATGAAACGATACAAATTGGTGCGGTGCTTCTGGACGAGGGAGTTCAAAGAAATTGGAACACTCAGTCAGTTCGTACACCCAGAACATGGTGTGATAGATTATTTTATTGAAAATCTGACAGGTATCAAGAACGGCCAGGTGAAGCATGCGCCGAGACTTCAGGAAGCGTTATTACATATGCTCAACTGGATCGGTGACAGAGTATAAAGTCTATGCCTGGAGTGGAAGTGACCGTGCCCAGATTCTTCATGAGATAAAAAGCAAAAAATATTGTAGATGAAAAGATTGCGTCCTTTATGGAAGAATCAGATGGGTGAACTATCAGGATATATTTATGAAGAGATATGAGATGTCAGAAAAATGAGTCTGGAAGAAGCATTGGGACAGGCTGACATAGATCGGAGGAAGATTCCACGATGGGCTAAACGATGCGGTCAATACAGGTCTGTTGATTGAAAAGTTAGAATTAAAGTTCAGATTATCAACTGGTAAGTTATGAGATGCCAGAGAAACCTTCGAGCACCTTAGCAGTTCACTTGGAGAACTATTTGCCGGTATGGAGCTTAAGTTGGCGTAAGGTTAAATCGACAAAATACATAGCTGTACCATATTCTCCCCACCTGTGATACAATGAAACTATCATCAGGTGAGGAGGAAGACTGCGATGCCAAAAGGAAAGAATCAAGTTTAAATTATACCGTCTCGCACAGATCATGTTAGAACAAACAGATGAAGAACATTATATCACAATGCCGGAAATTAAAGAAAAGCTGGAAGAATACGAAGTCACTGCGGACCGGAAAAGTATTTATAATGATCTGAAAGATCTGGAAAAGCTAGGGATAGAAGTTGAAGGTGAACCGGTAGGAAACCGTTATCATTATCATGTAGTTGAGCGCCCGTTTGAACTTCCTGAGTTAAAGCTTCTGGTAGATGCAATTCAGTCTTCGAAATTCATCACCCAAAAGAAGACAAATACACTGATTAAAAAGCTGGAAAAACTGGTCAGTAAATATGATGCACAGAAACTGCGGCGACAAGTCTATGTGTCCGGCAGAATTAAGGCCATGAACGAAAAGCATTTATTATACCGTCGATGCGATTCATAATGCGATATCCGAGAACCGGAAAATCAAGTTTCAGTATTATCAGTGGAATGTGAAAAAAAATGGAGCTTCGGCATGATGGTGCCTGGTATCATATCAGTCCATGGGGACTTTCCTGGGACGATGAAAATTATTATCTCGTCGGATATGATCAGAAAGCAGAACTAATCAAGCATTACCGTGTGAAGATAAGATGCTTCATATCCGCATGTCTACAGAAGCACGCGAAGGAAAAGAACATTTCAAACAACTGGACATGGCAGATTATGCAAAGAAAAAGCTTCGGAATGTTCATTCGGAAAAAGAAAAACTGTAAAACTTCTGGTAGATAACCGCCTGGCAGGAGTTATTATCGACCGATTCGGAAAAGATATTATGCTCATACCGGCAGATGAAAATCATTTTACTGTAAATGTAGATGTACACGTTAGCAAGCAGTTCTTTGGATGGGTATTCTCACTGGGCGAACAGGTGAAAATAGAACTTTCACAGTATGTGGGAATAGAAAGGAAAAATTATTATGATGACAGAGGACGTCGTTTTAGAACAGGACAGAAAAGAGATATTTGGGGTTACAAAGGAGATAGTGTATGTGGTCATGAAAAATAAGCTTTTGTATCTATAGAAGAAACCAATTTTCAATAACACGCTTGAAAAATTTTATAAGCTTTAGGTGAAGGGTTGGTTCGTGAAAATATACAAGGATGTTGGATGGGAAATTATCGGATAGTAAAATGAAGTCGAAGTACTCAGCAAAACAGATTGGGACTCGGATATTCCCAGATTGAAGAAGTGAAGAACATAGCTTCACTAAAAGAAGGGAGAAATGCATATGATTTGAAACAATTGATCTCATGAAGAAATGAGCAAACATGAAGTCCCCATACATTTCATTTTGAAGACAAGTAATACAAGAGTTTAGTTGGTGCTGAACATGGAGAAAATATTCAGAAAAGGTCATCTTGGTGATCGCATGGGTTGAAATAGCTTGTAATGCGGCTTCCGATATTTATATGATGTTTTTGTTGTGATGAAACAGGAAAAGCAGCACATCGGAGGAACTATACAACATAGAACACTGAATGATGCAAGATTATAGAGCTTCAGGTGTTTTACAAGAAGGATGAAGTTTATTATCCGTATTATAGAGAATAATTTTGGTTCAATCTTTGAAAGAAGACAAGAGGGTTAAAATTATTCCATATCTTAGAAAGCAATATCGTGGTGAAGAAAAAGTGATTCGCGCAGTATGTGATAATTTTTAAATTTAATTTGGAAAAATTATTGTTCAGATTAATGGAAAATATATAAATGAGGAATCAATATTTAATATTATAAATGATGTTACATATTATCCAAACAAAATCAACAAATAAACAAAATTTTTACACAACTTTATATGAATGGTTAATGAACGCACTAATGTGAAATCGAAGGACTAAAAGAAAATAATTTTAAAATGTTCATTCGGAGGAATATAAAGAAAGCACAGGTAACTGTTCAGGGAATTGGAATGAAAATAGAATAAAAGAAATAAAAGATTTGTAAATTCTCCATTCAATGCAGTATTGATTCCAACAGATCAGAAGAAGATTATTTCTTAAATCATTGAAAATGATCACATACAAGAGCTGACCTGTGGTCATATCAGGATCCACAAGTCCAAAAAATGCAAAAGTTTTTAAATAATATTGATAAGAAATTTCAATCAACAATATTCAAACTTGAGGAAAATCCATCGGATGGTAGAATTGATACATCTGAGAGTTATATATTCAACAGAAGAGTTTTTAGAAAAGATCTCTCTAAAGAAACATCAACAGTACAATTAACCAAAATAAAGCTGGAGGAAGAACCTTGTAAAATTGAAAACAAACAGCAAGAAAAGATAAAAAAGAATAAAAAGAAAAGGAGAAGAAAAAACAAGGAATTATTCGTGAGTTAGAAAAAAAGGCAGAGAATACCGAAAAAGAAAAGTAAGATATCCAATGCATCTGAAGGATGTTAAAGAGGATTGTTTTAAACAACAGAGAATGTTTACTATTTAATTTTAATAATACTTACAGTATAAAAACGAAAAAATTTGTGATATTTCCATGGGAGTAATAGATGGAACAGGAAAACATAATGAGCAAATTTGATATAACTAAAATTATTCTGAAATAGTGGATCAAGGGAAATGATAAAAATATAATACGGC
>VOFG01002031.1_pt1 | contig 32185 bp, 32 predicted proteins | sample 5384171 | NCBI WGS metagenome assembly VOFG01 (sample SAMN12384726, study PRJNA508395) | human gut metagenome | isolation source: healthy gut F | host: Homo sapiens
GACGTTCAGAAGGCCATGGAGCCGGACGCGCCCCAGCTCCACGAGAATTATCCCGGAAATATCCTCAAGCACACGGACATGCGGAAGGGCGACTACGCCGCCGTCATTCAGGAGCCGGGGCTCATCAAGGTGGAGGGGTGGTATGATACGCCTACTGTCCAGCACAGCCATATCGAAAACCACGGCTGCTATGCCTATGAGGAGAACGGCCGTATCGTGGTGGTGTCCTCCACCCAGATCCCCCATATCATCCGCCGGATCGTGGGCCAGGCCCTGGGTCGCCCTTGGGCGGACATTCAGGTCATCAAGCCCTACATCGGCGGCGGCTTCGGCAACAAGCAGGACGCTTTGTATGAGCCGCTGTGCGCCTGGTGCACTACCCAGGTGGGCGGGCGGTGCGTCCGTATCGACTGCTCCCGGGAGGAGACCTTTGTCTCCAACCGCGTGCGCCACGCCATCCGCTTCCACATCGTCTCCTGGCTCCGGAAGGACGGCCAGCTGGCCGCCCGGAAGGTGGAGTGCTTCTCCAATCAGGGCGCCTACGCCTCCCACGGTCACTCCATCTGGCCAAGGCTTTGGGTTCCTTTCGCCCAGATCTACCCCTGCGACAACATGGAGTGCGACGCCTGGACCGTGTTTTCCAACCGGCCCGCAGCAGGCGCCATGCGGGGCTACGGTATGCCCCAGGCCACCTTTGCTGACGAGGCCAACATCGATGAATGTGCCGCCGCCGTAGGCATGGAGCCCCTGGAATACCGCATGAAGTTCATCATGCCCAAGGATTATCACGACGCCTTCTCCGGCAATACCAACTATTTTGACTCTTTCCGGGCCTGCCTGGAAAAGGGCCGTGACGCCATGGACTATGACCGTAAGTGGGCGGAATTTGCCAAGGACACCGGCCCCATCCGCCGGGGCATCGGCGCGGCGTCCTTCTGGTACAACACCGGCGTGTATCCCATCTCTTTGGAGACGGCCTCCAACCGGATGCAGCTGAATCTGGACGGCACCGTTACCATGCAGTGCGGCGAGACGGAGATCGGCCAGGGGGCCGACACCGCTTACGCCCAGATGACCGCCAAGGCCGTGGGCCTGAAAAGCTACAGGGATGTCCGCGTGGTCTCCTGTCAGGATACGGATATCACCCCCACCGGCCTGGGCGCTTACGCCAGCCGCCAGACCTATATGGAGGGCTTCGCCATCGACCAGACCGGGCGCCTTCTGCGGCAGAAGATCCTGGCTTATGCCACCAAGCTGAACCGCCTGGCTGTGGAATATGGACATCGTAGAGGGGAATATCGTCCGCAAGCAAGGCGGCGCAGTGCTCATGATCTGTCCCATCTGGCTATGACCGCCCAGTACAACGCCGCGGACAGCGAGCACATCACCGCCGAGTCCACCTACACCATCCGCTCTAACGCCTATTCCTTCGGCTGTACCTTCGCGGATGTGGAGGTGGACATCGCCCTGTGCAAGGTCAAGCTGAAGCGGATCGTCAATGTCCATGACTGCGGCAGCCTCATCAACCCCGCCTTGGCGGAGGCCCAGGTACACGGCGGTATGTCCATGGGCATCGGCTACGGGATGAGCGAGCAGCTGCTGTTCGACGAAAAGACCGGCAAGCCGCTGAACAACAACCTGCTGGACTACAAGCTGTCCACCGCGATGGACCACCCGGATCTGGAGGCCCTGTTTGTGCAAAATCGCGGAGCCGACCAGTCCCTTTGGAACGAAGGCTTGGTGAGCCGCCCGCCTGCCCGGTCGCCCCGGCCATCCGCAACGCGATCTCTACAACGCCACCGGCGTGGCCATCGACTGCACGCCCATCACGCCCCACGTGATGTTCGCCGAGTTCAGTCCAAGGCGGGCCTCATTCGCGACAGCTGGAACGAAAAGGAGGGCAAGTAAGCCATGTATGATATGAAAGCCTTATCAGGCCACCAGTGTGGAGGAGGCCGTGGCCCTCCGGCTGGAGCACCCGGAGGCCCAGATCATCGCCGGCGGCAGCGACGTGCTGGTGCAGATGCGGGAGGGCAAGCGCCGGCGCGGAGCTGATCTCCATCTACGGTCTGGACGAACTGCGCGGCGTGACCATCGATGCGGACGAGAACATCCGCATCGGCAGCCTGACCAGCTTCTCCCACATCACCCGCGACCCCATCATTCAGAAGTACATCAACGTGCTGGGCGAGGCCGTGGATCAGGTGGGCGGCCCCCAGATCCGCAACATCGGCACCATCGGCGGCAACACCTGCAACGGCGTTACCTCTGCCGATTCCTCCTCCACTCTCCACGCGTGGGATGCCGTCATTGAGCTGACCGGCAAAAACGGTGTCCGCCGCCTGCCCATCCACGATTTCTACATCAAGGCCGGCACGGTGGACATCCGGGCAGAGGACGGCGAGATCCAGACCGCCGTGCTCATCCCCAAGGAAAGCTATGAAAACTGCTATGGCCACTATATCAAGTACGCCATGCGTAACGCCATGGACATTGCCACCCTGGGCTGCAGCGTCAACGTGCGCCTCAGCGATGACAAAAAGGCCATCGACCGTGCGCGCATCGCCTACGGCGTAGCAGGCCCCGTGCCTCTGCGGTGTGCCAGCGCTGAGGCAGCCGCGCAGGGCAAGCCCCTGACCGAGGAGACGGTGGAGACCTTTGCCCACGCCATCCTGGAGCGATATCAACCCCCGTGACAGCTGGCGCGCCAGCAAGGCCTTCCGGCAGCACATCGCCGTGGAGATCGCCAAGCGCTGTCTCGTAAAATCCATCGAACTGGCTGGAGGTGAGCTGGCATGAGTCAACAGTATAAGCTGATCCGCTGCAACATCAACGGCAAGGACGTAGAGAAGATGGTGGACGTTCGGGCCAGCCTGACCGATATGCTTCGGAATGACTATCACATGACCAGCGTGAAAAAGGGCTGCGAGGTGGGGGAGTGCGGCGCGTGCAACGTCATCATTGACGGCGAGTGCTTCAACTCCTGCATCTATCTGGCTGTCTGGGCAGAGGGCAAGCGCATCCGTACGCTGGAAAGGCTGATTGGGCCCAACGGTGAGCTGAGCGACATTCAGCAGGCCTTTATCGACGAGACCGCCGTTCAGTGCGGCTTCTGCACCCCCGGCTTCTCATGACCGCTGTGGAAATCCTGGAAAGCGGAAAGCTCTACACGGACGCGGAGCTGCGCAAGCTCCTCTCCGGGCACCTGTGCCGCTGCACCGGCTATGAGAACATCCTCCGGGCAGTGAAAAAGACCATGTACCGCCTGGGCTTGCAGTTCTCGTCGATGGGGTATTTCTCCGTCAGGGCGTAGCCCATGGACATGACCACGCCGCCCTCGATCTGTCCCTCGATGCATCAGGGGGTTCACGGCCTTGCCCACGTCATGGGCGGCCACCATCTTCTTGATGCGGCCCGTCTCCTTGTCCAGAATGCACATCTGGGTGGCGTAGCCATAGGCCACGTGGCTCACCGGGTTGGGCACGTCCGCGCCCAGGGGGTCGGTCTTGGCCAGATACTCGCCGTAGAACTCCCTGCCCTTCAGGTCGGCAAGGGATTTGCCGGCGTCCAGCTCCGCCTTCAGCTTTTCGCAGGCGCGGCGGGTGGCCTCGCCGGTGACCAGCGTCTGGCGGCTGCCGGAGGTGTCGCCGGAGTCGGGGGCGATCCAGGTATTGCTGCGCTCGTACACGATGTCGTCCCGGTGCAGCCCGGTGTTAGTGACCACCACCTGCACCAGCACCGTGCCCAATCCCTGGCCGATGCAGCTTGCACCGGAGTAGATGTGTACCTTTCCGTCGTCCTCCACGATGAGCTTGCAGCGTCCCCAGTCGGGCAGACCCACGCCCACGCCGGCGTTCTTCATCGCGCAGGCGATGCCGACCGGGTCGCCGCACGCAACCGCCGCGTCATAGGCGGGCTTGATGGCCTCGAGTGTCTCGACCAGCCCCGTGGAGTCATCCACAATCTGCCCGTTCGGGAGGACTCCGCCGGGGCGAATGGCGTTGCGGTAGCGGATCTCCCAGGGGGAGATGCCCAGCAGCTGTGCCATCTGGTTCTGCAGCGTCTCCATGGCGTAGCAGGTCTGCGTCACGCCGAAGCCGCGGAACGCGCCCGCGGGCGGATTGTTCGTATAGTACGCCTTGCCGGTGATCTCAAAATTTTCGTAGTGATAGGGGCCTGCCGCGTGCGTGCAGGCGCGCTCGAGCACGGGACCGCCCAGCGAGGCATACGCGCCGGTGTCGGATACCACGTTGGCCTTGACACCCTGGATGATGCCGTTTTCGTCGCAGCCCATGGTGAAGTCCATGTCGAAGGCGTGGCGCTTGGGATGTACCAGGATGGACTCCTGGCGGCTGAGCTTGAACTTGACGGGCCGGCCGGCTCAGATAGCACAGCAGCGCGGCGTGGTGTTGGACGGACATATCCTCCTTGCCGCCGAAGCCGCCGCCCACCAGGCAGTTCTGCACCTGGCAGTGGTCGTAGTCCACGCCCAGCATGGACGCGCACTCATGCATGGTTGTGTGGGCGCTCTGGTCGGTGGTCAGCAGCCTCACGCCGCCGTTGTCCAGCGGCAGCGCCACGCAGCACTCCGGCTCGAGAAAGGCGTGCTCCGTCCACGGGGTGGAGAAGTGCTCCGTCAGCACATATTTGGAGCTTTTGATAGCACCCTCGGCATCGCCGCGGGAGACGTGCTTGTAGGCCTGCACGTTGTTCTCGTCCGTTTCGAACACCAGCGGCGCGCCGGGCGCGGCGGCCTCGGCGGGGTTGTGGATGGCGGGCAGCACCTCGTACTCCACCTTCACCAGCTTCTTGGCGGCCTCCACCGTCTCCTGATCCACGGCGCAGACCAGTGCCACACTGTCGCCCAGATAGTGGGTGATCTCGCCTACGCCGATGAGGGTGGGCTGGTCCTTCTTGATGTGCCCTACGTTCACTTTGCCGGGGATATCCTTCTGCGTGGCCACGCAGAGCACGCCGGGCAGCGCCTCGGCCTCTGGTGTCGATGGACAGAACGCGGGCACGGGCGTACTGGCTGCGGACCGCGCCGCCGTAGCACATACCGTCCACGTAGACGTCATCGGGATACTGGCCATAGCCCTGGACCTTTTCCGCCACGTCCACGGTGGACGCGGCTGCCCATCTGCCAGTCATCGGCGGATGGGGGCAGCTTGCCCCGCGCGGAAGATCTCCGCCGCGAGCAGAATGCCGTCGATGATCTTCACATAGCCTGTGCAGCGGCAGATGTTGTTGCGGATGGCGAACGCCGCCTCCTCGCGCGTGGCGCGGGATTCGCGTCCAGCAGACCCTTGGCGGAGATGACCATGCCCGGGATGCAAAAGCCGCACTGCACCGCGCCCGCCTTGCCAAAGGCGAAGGTATATACCTGCTTCTCCCAGTCGGAGAGCCCCTCCACCGTAAGGACGGTCTTTCCCTCCAGCTTGTCCGTTGGGAACGCAGGCCTTGGTGGGCTTGCCGTCGATGAGGACATTGCCCGGCGGTCCATCTCCAGCTGCTCCTTTTACGGGGTTTTCCATGCTGGGATGGTGCTCCAGCTCCATGGTCAGCATGGAGCGCTGCATCTCCGCCGCCGCACGCTTCTGCGTCTCCAGATAAAAGGCGGGCAGGAACAGGATATAGAACGTCACCAGCACCGTGGGCAGGAACTCGCTGATGATCAGCACGTTGGAGTACAGCGCATTGAGTACACCGTGGTGGCATAGTCAAATATATAATAGGTGACGGGCAGGCTGCCGAACAGCAGCAGCGTCCACCGGGAGTAGGTCATGGTGGCATAGGCCGCCTTCACCAGAAAGCGCTCGCACAGCCAGAACACCCCCCACCAGCAGGACGATGTACGCAATGTCGGCGGCCAGCATGCTGCCGGTCAGGGCTTCCACGGCGTTCTTGCCCCAGCGCAGCGGCTGGCAGCACAGATAGGCCGTGCAGGTGCTGACCACAGCCACGCCCAGCGGCTTTTTCAGCGCCAGCGTCAGTATCAGCACCAGCGGCAGGTGGACGATCAGCGGGTACAGCTGCATGGTCTTGTCCGTGCCCAGCGTCAGCGCAAACAGGGATTGCAGCACCAGAAACACGGGGCACAGCAGCGCCACCAGCTTTTTTGTCTCTTTTTTTCGGTGCAGCCGCGGCGATGGATACGCTGAGAAACAGCCCGTAGATCAGCACCAGCCCGTAGTTGAACACGTCCAGCGCCGACTGGAATGTCACATCAAATACGCCCTTCATGCGTCCCTCCCGGAAAACAGCAGCTCCAGATAGTCCTTCTGCAGCTGGTTGTACAAAAAGCCGCGACACCGGCACGCTCCGGCCGGAGAAGGTGACGACCCCGGCGGGGGACAGCTTCTCCGCCTGCAGCATATTGACGATGTAGGAGCGGTGGGTGCGCATGAACTCCGGACGCGCCAGCAGCGCGCCCTCGTACTCCTTCAGCGCGCCCACCACCTCGTGTACGGAGTCGTCCGTCATGTGGAAGAACAGGTGCTTGCCCATGACCTCCACATAGCTCAGCTGGGAGAAGGGCAGCCGCACCAGAACGCCCTCGGAGCGCACCGTCAGCCCGTCCTGCGGGTTCTGCTCCCCGCTGGTACAGTCTGTCCAGCAGCGGGAACAGCAGCTTGGCGCTGACCGGCTTGAGCAGGTATTCCAGCGCCCGCACGCCGTAGCTCTCGTAGGCGAAGCCCGGCGAGGTGGTCAGGAACACGATGTCCGCTGCGCCATCGAAGCTGCGGATCTCACGGGCGGCCTCCATGCCGGTCACGCCGGGCATGAGCACGTCCAGCAGGTACAGCGTAAAGCGCTCCCTCTGGGCGGCGTCCAGCAGCTCTCCGGCGCTGCGGAAGGAGCGGAGCCGGACGGCGGCGCGGCGGTCGGTCTGCCACGTCTGCAAAAGTCCCATGACCTTTTCCAGCTCCTCGATCTGATCGTCACATACAGCGATATACATGGTAGTCCCTCCTGTGCCTGTCTTGCAGATCATGCACGGGTATTTTACCACAGAAAACCGGACTTGTCAGCCGCGATTTTGCATTTCGTGGGTGCCAACGCGCATTTCAGGAATGGGAGCGCACATTTTTCCGCCCATCTGCTATGATGTGAGCCGCAGGGGAGGCATCCCTGCGGAAGGGGGTCACGTATATGGGTTGGATCGCAGCACTCATCAGCACATCCGTGCTGGTCATACTGTGGTTCTGGGAGGTGCGCCGCCATCTGCGGGAGCAGCACAGCATGGTGGAGAGCGCCAGAAGTCAGATGGATTCCTGCTTAGGCGGCGTGCCCGCTTACCCTCCGGCGACGCGGATGCTGCGCAGGTGCTGCGCCGCTGCGAGGACATCTACCGCCAGGCGGCGGAGCATTACAACAACACACTGCGCCGACCGCTGATCCACGTCCCCGGCTATCTTATGGGCTTCCACCGGGAGCCGGACATGCCGGAATGCGGCTGCGGTACAAGTCAGAAAACAGCATAGCATGAGGAGGATATGATCATGGGACTGTTCAGCAACAACAAGAAGCTCTGCCCGCTGTGCGGCGCGCCCACGCCCCGGCTGCTGCCCACCAAGGTGGAGGATATGCCGCTGTGCAAGGAGTGCGCGGCGAAGATCGACCTGCCCGGCGGCACGCTGGACACCATGCGCGTGGCTGATCTGGAAACGTACATGGCCTGCTACGAGGAGAACAAGCCCCTGCGGGACGCGTTCACCGAGACCATGCGCCGCAGCTTCGGCTTCCTGAGCGGTTCGCTGGTGCTGGACACCGACCACCGCCTGCTGCGCTTCGGCGCCGGCGACAGCTTCGTGTTCGGCCCGGAAAACTTGCAGTCCTTCCGCATCACGGAGGACGGCCGCCCGCTGTTCGAGGCCAGGGACGGCGTTCTGTATTGCCATTACAGCGATGTGCCGGACAGAGTGACCGCCATGCAGCCGGCCATCGACCGCTTCTACATGGACGTGCACGACTACGAGCGCATGGAGGAGATGGATCGCCGCATGCACCGGGACGATGACGACCACCGCCCCGTCCGCTTCCGCCCCACCTTCGACATGAAGGAACCGGTGGAGAAATTCGCCGTGGAGCTGACGCTGGCGCATCCCTACTGGCACAGCTTCCGCGAGGAGATCGGCGCACCCGATTTTGACAGCTACAACCCCAGCACGGCGGAGTATCTCAACGAATACGAGGACGATGTGAACGGTCTGCATGAGCTGGCCGCCGCCCTGCTGCACATCATGGATGCCAGCGGCACCGAGCAGTGGGACGAGGACCCCTACGCCGCCTCTGCCTCCGCCGTCTCTGCGGACAGCGCTTCCGTGGCCGCTGCCGCTGCCGCCGCTGCCGTGGCCGCGGTGCAGCAGTCCGCCGCGCCGGTAGACACCGTGGCGGAGATCCAGAAGTACAAGGCGCTGCTGGACGCCGGCGTCCTCACCGAGGAGGAGTTCGCAGCCAAGAAAAAACAACTGTTGGGGATCTGAGAATGAATAAGATGAAACGACTGAGTGCTCTGCTGCTGGCGCTGGTGATGGCGCTGTCTCTCACCGCCTGCGGCGATGAGCCCGACGCCCTCCGGCGAGGACGGCAGCTGGGCGGTCTACTGGTACCTCTGCGGCAGCGATCTGGAGAGTGAGGGCGGCTTCGCCACCGGCGACCTGAACGAGCTGCTGGAGGTGGAGCTGCCGGAGAACGTGAACGTGGTCATCGAGACCGGCGGCGCGGCACAGTGGCAGAACGAGGTCATAGACGGCAGCCTGCTGCAGCGCTACGTCTACGACAGCGAGGGTCTGACCCTTGTGGACGAGCAGCCCTCCGCCAGCATGGGCGACAGCGAGACGCTGGAGGAATTTCTGCGCTTCGCCAGAGAGAACTATCCCGCCGACAGAACGGCGGTGATCTTCTGGAACCACGGCGGCGGATCGGTGTCCGGCGCGTCCTTTGACGAGCTGTACGACTACGACTCCCTGACCCTGGGTGAGATGTACGAGGCCTTCTCCGCCGTGTGGGAGCCCGACACCGAAGATCCGCCGCTGGAGCTGATCGGCTTTGACACCTGCCTGATGGCCACGGTGGACACGGCCTACACCTTCTGCGACCTGAGCCACTATCTGGTGGCCTCCGAGGAGACGGAGCCGGCCAACGGCTGGTACTACTCCCAGTGGGTACAGGCGCTGGCGAACGATCCGTCCATGGACGGCGCGGCGCTGGGCAAGGTGATCTGCGACGCCTATTACGAGGGCTGCGAGGCCGTGGAGACGCAGGACAGCGCCACGCTGTCCGTCACCGATCTGACGAAGATACAGGGACTGCTGGACGCCTATGAGGAATTCGGCGCGCAGGCGCTGTCCGCCGCGGCGCAGGATCCCGGCTTCCTGTCCCGGTTCAGCCGCGCGGCGGCCGGCACCGAGAATTACGGCGGCAACACCCGGGAGCAGGGCTTTACCAACATGGTGGATCTGGGCGGCATTGCCCGGCACACGGCGGACACCCTGCCGGGCGCACAGGCGGTGCTGGACGCGCTGGACGAATGCGTGCTCTATCAGGTCAACGGCAAATACCGCAGCGAGGGCACGGGGCTCTCCTGCTACTACTCCTACAGCGGCGATGTGGACGACCTGAACGGCTACATACAGCAGGGCGCAGGCGCGGCCTTCAAGTACCTGTACGCCTATCAGCTCACCGGCCAGCTGGATCAGGACGGCATGGACTATATCGCGCAGCTGGGCGGGGATACGCTCGCGCCGGTGAAATCCCTGAGCACCATGGGCTGGAGCAACGCGCCGCTGACGCTGTCTGACAACGGCTACGCCACCCTGACGTTGGGGCCGGAGGCGGACAGCATACTGGCCGGCATCGGCTTCAGCCTGTACTGGCTGGACGAGGAAAACGACGCCATGCTCCTGCTGGGTACCGACAACGACATGAACGCCGACTGCGAAAACGGCGTGTTCTGCGACAACTTCCGGGGCGTGTGGGGTAGCATCGACGGTCATCTGGTGTACATGGAGCTGTCCAGCGAGAGCGAGGACTACAACCTGTACTCCGTGCCCGTGCTGCTCAACGGCGAGGCATACAACCTGCAGGTGGTCTATGACTTCACCGACGAGGAATGGCGCATTCTGGGCGCGCGGCAGGGTATCGGCGACAGCGGCATGGCCGACAAGGAGCTGCGGCTGCTGAAGCCCGGCGACGAGATCACGACGGTATGGTATCTCTCCGACTGGAGTGAGGACAGCGATTTCGAGGCATACGAGGCCGAGACGCTGACCGTCACGGCGAACACCGCTTTCTATGAGCAGTCACTGCCGGACGGTTCGTATCTGATGATCTTTGAAATGCGGGATTCCCAAGGCAACAGCGCCTATTCGCAGGGCGTCGGGTTCACTGTGGACGGCGAGAATATCACCACGTCGGTCTATGAATAAACAGGGTATAAACCGCTCTGCGGTTTATATAAATACATCCGCCGGAATCGGCGGAAAAAAACAAGAATTTTGGAGGAATATCACAATGAAGAAGTTTTTGCCTGCCTGCTGGCTCTGGTCATGGCGCTGAGCCTGATGGCCTGCGGCGGTGACACCGGTACCGATGACGCCAACACCGGCGACGATACCCAGATGGAGGACAACACCGGTGACGATGCCGCCACTCCCGGTGAGGGCGACAGCATCATGGCCATCCTAAACGACCGCTTCGTGGCCGCTCCCGAGCTGGCGGGCACCACCTGGACGTTCATCGGCGGCTATGTACAGGGCAAGCAGATGACCGAGGATCAGACCAACAAGGTGCTGAGCCAGCTGGATAACGAGTACGCCTTCTATTTTGATGAGAACGGCGCCGTCTCCTGACCGAGGGCACGGACACCGTCACCGCGGGCACCTATACCATCTCCGAGGACGGCATGCTGGCCAGCATCAGCATGGACAATGACATCAAGTACCTTAGGCAGCTTTATCGAGCAGGATGACGGCCCCCGTCATGGTGGCTCTGCTGGACGGCACCGGCATGAACGCTCTGTACTTCCATCTGGTGGTCGAGGGCTAAGCACCCATACACAAAAAGCACCCGCGGGTGCTTCTTTTTGTCTTTATTCCTCGTCCTCCGGAGGCGCTTCCTTGGGCAGCAGCCACACCTGCGCGGCATTCACCTGATGGTCGGCAATGGAGGTCACGTGGATGCGCATGCCCTCCGCCTCCAGCGTGATGTCCTGCTCCCCGTCGTCGGGGATCATGCCCAGCGCGTCGAACACCAGCCCGGTGAGGGTGTCGTGCTCCTCCTGATCCAGCTCGATGTCCAGTGCATCCTCCAGATCGTCCAGCTCCACGTTACCGGTAACGGACAGGGAGCCGTCGGGCAGCTTCTCGATGCGGGGCTCGTCATCGTCCGGGATATTGCTGTCATCGCTGCCCAGATCGCCCACCAGCTCTTCCACCAGATCGTTCAGCGTCACGATGCCCACCATGCCGCCGTACTCATCCAGCACCACCGCCAGCGGGTTGCCGGTGCGCTTCATATTACGGAACAGGGCATCGGCCTTGATGGTCTCCGGCACGAAGTAGGGCGCGCGGACGGCGCCGGCCATAACGCTCTCCCGGCTCTTGTCCGCCAGCCGGAAATACTCCTTGGCGTTGAGGATTCCCACCACGTTGTCGGCGCTGTCCTCGCACACCGGGTAGCGGGTGTGGCGGGTGTTGTGGATCGTCTCCGCCCAGTCGTCCATGGTGTCGTCCAGCCACAGCAGATCCACGTCCGTGCGGTGGGTGGCGATCTCCTCGGCGGTCAGGTCGTCGAACTCGAACACGTTCTGGATGAACTCCTTCTCCTCGTGGTCGATGCCGCCGTTCTCGCTGCTGGCGTCCACCATCATGCGGATGTCCTCCTCGCCCACCTGCTCCTCGGCCTCGTTGGGATCGATGCCCAGCAGCCGCAGTATGCCGTTGGTAGACGCGCTCAGCAGCCACACGATGGGCGCGAACAGCTTGGAGATCACCATCACCAGCCCGGAGATGTTCAGCGCTACCTTCTCCGACTGCTTCATGGCGATCCGCTTGGGAACCAGCTCGCCGAACACCAGCGTGAAGTAGGACAGGATCAGCGTGATCAGGATCACGGCGAGGGTGTTCGGCGAGGCGGGCGGGATCGTTACGCCCAGCCCCACCAGCCAGTCCACCAGCGGGTCGGAGAAATTCTCCGCCGCGAAGGCGCTGCCCAGAAAGCCCGCCAGAGTGATGGCGACCTGAATGGTGGCCAGAAATTTCGCCGGCTGCGCCGTCAGCTTGCTGAGCCGCTTGGCCTTCCGGTTGCCGTCGGCGCACATTTTATTGAGCTTGACCTCGTTCACCGACAGCACGGCGATCTCCGCGCAGGCAAAAACGGCGTTGAGGAAAATAAGCACCACCTGTAAAAAGCAATAGCCAACCTATAGAAGTTCCCAAGATCGATCTCCTTTCCTGCTCTCCGCCCTTCCCGGCGAAAAGCGCAAAAGACACGGCCTGTGTGCCTCGCGCACAGGTCATGTCTTACTTATGTCCGATTCGTATTCGTATTTCGTTCAGGGCAAGAGTCGCTGCCGGCTGTGTCCATCCTGTGATAGAACCTCCCTGCTGATGTAGCATGGCACCATTATACCGTTACTTCCGGGTGCTGTCAATATGATTCTCCCTGGCGCAGAAGGGGAACAGCTCCCCGAACAGCGCCTGTCCGTATTCGTTCAACCGGGCGCAGTACGTCTCATAGGCCTCCATGATCTGTCGGGCCTCGTCGGTAAGCTGCGCCCCGCCGCCGCCGGAGCCACCGATGGTGGACCGGAGCAGTTTGCAGCCGAAGCCCTGCTCCGCCGCCCGGACGATGCTCCACGCCTTGGAGTATGCCATGCTCATGGAGGCCGCCGCCGCCCGCAGCGACCGGTGCTTCTCCACCGCCTTCAGCAGCTGCTCCACGCCGGGGCCGTAGCACTTCTCCTCCGCGAACAGACGCGCCGTCAGGCGCAGGGTGATGTTCTTTTCCACAGCATCGATTGACAAGAGCAGACACGGTTTTGACGGGCAGAAATGCGCCCATACTGCGTCAAGCCCCTTGACAATACGGCAAGTATTCTCTGCGGGCCTTTTCTTGTCTGGACACATTTCTGCTCCGACAAAACTGCTGTGCACCTGCCAGCGATGTATTTTCGAATGATTTTAGGTTTTTGAGATGCAGGCTTGCGGAGTCGGCATATTCTCGCCGATGCTGCCGAGCGACGTTCCTTTGGAGCGAGGCTGACGCCAGCCAAGGCGAAAAGGGCAAAAAGCGCCGGAAAGACACGCTGGCAGGCGTGTTTGCCCTTGCCAATCGATGGTAAAGAGGTGATACTATGCTGGTTCTTATCCGCGGCGCGGGGGACATCGCCACCGGCGTCGCCCTGCGGCTGTACCGCAGCGGAATGCAGGTGGTCATGACCGATGCCCCAGCCCACGGCCATCCGCCGCACCGTCTGCTTCTCCCCGCCATCACCGACGGCGAGACAACGGTGGAGGGCGTGCGCGCCGTATATGCGCCGGACACGGCAGCGGTGAAAAAATATCTGTCACAGGGCGCGGTGCCCGTGCTGGCCGACCCGGAGCTGGCCTGCCGTGACGCGCTGCATCCCGACGCGCTGGTGGATGCGATTTTAGCCAAACGGAATCTGGGCACCCGCATGACCGACGCACCGGTGGTCGTGGGTGTCGGCCCGGGCTTCACCGCCGGGGTGGACTGCCACGCGGTGGTGGAGACCATGCGCGGCCACACCCTGGGCCGGGTCATCTACGAAAATGCGGCGCTGCCCAACACCAACATCCCCGGCCTCATCGGCGGCTACGCCGGCGAGCGCGTGCTGCGCGCCCCGGCGGACGGCATTTTTCACCCAGCTGCTGGACATCGGCGCGGAGGTGAAGGCCGGCGACATAGCCGGTACGGTGGACGGCCAGCCCATGCGCTGCACCATCGGCGGCGTGGTGCGGGGTATTCTGCCCAGCGGCACGCCGGTACACCTGGGGCATGAAATCCGGTGACGTTGACCCACGGTGCAGACCGGAATACTGCACCACCGCGTCAGACAAGGCACTGGCCGTGGGCGGCGGTGTACTGGAGGCCATCCTGCACCTGAGCGGGGCGCTTGACCAAATATAAGGAGGAGCTGTTTTATGGCAGAGGAACCCATCAAACTGACAAAGCTGACCCGCTGCGCCGGCTGCGGCGCCAAGGTGGGCGCGGGCGTACTGGCGCAGCTGCTGGAGGGTATCCAGGTGCACAAGGACCCCAATTTGCTGGTGGGCTTTGATAAGAGCGACGACGCCTCGGTGTATAAGATCATCGACGAGCTGGCCCTGGTGCAGACGGTAGACTTTTTCCCACCCATTGCCGACGACCCCTACCTGTTCGGCCAGATCGCCGCCACCAACGCCCTCAGCGACGTGTACGCCATGGGCGGCGAGCCGAAGCTTGCGCTGAACATCATGGCCGTGCCGGAGGACATGCCCCGGGAGACGGTGCATCAGATCCTGCGGGGCGGCTATGACAAGGTTTATGAGGCCGGCGCCCTGATCACCGGCGGCCACAGCATCCTGGACGATGAGCCGAAGTACGGCCTGGCCGTCACCGGCTTTGTCCACCCGGACAAAATGCTCACCAACTCCGCCGCACGGCCCGGCGACGTGCTGGTGCTGACCAAGCCCATCGGCATCGGCGTGCTCACCAGCGCAGGCAAGGCCGACCTGCTGACGGAGGACACCGTGGCGCTGATGAACCGCCTGATGACCACCCTGAACAAGGGCGCCGTGACGTGATGGTCCGCTATCGGATTCACTCCTGCACCGATGTCACCGGCTTCGGCCTGCTGGGCCACAGCTTCGAGATGGCCCAGGGCAGCGACGTGACCATCACCCTCCACGTGGACGGGATCGACCTCATCCCCGAGGCGGTGGAGTTCGCCCGCATGGGCGTGCTGCCCGCCGGTATGTACCGCAACCGCAGCTTCGCCGAAGCCGGTGTGGACGTGGGCACCACCGAGCTGGCCGTACAGGACCTGTTGTTCGACCCCCAGACCTCCGGCGGCCTGCTGATGGCCGTTGCCCCGGAGGACGCGGACGCGCTGATCGCGGAATTGCAGGGCGCGGTGCCCAGCGTGCAGCGCATCGGCACCGTCAGTGAGTACACCGGCGGAAAGCGCATCCTTCTGCGATAACGAAAAACGGCACGCATTTGGAAATGCGTGCCGTTTTTATTCCGTTTTCGCCCCGTGGAAGCGGTCGTAGACCGCCTGCGCCGCGGCGCGGGGCACCACGGCGGCCAGCTGCTCCACGTCCGCCTGCTTCACGGCGGTGACGGTGCCGAAGTGCTGCAGGAGCTTCTTCTTCCGCGCCTCGCCCACGCCGGGGGATGTTGTCCAGCTGAGAGCGCTTGGCGGACTTGGTGTGCTTCTGGTGGTGGTAGGCGATGGCAAAGCGGTGTACCTCCTCCTGCACCGTGCCGATGAGGGCGAACAGAGCAGGCGTCTGCTGAATGCCCAGCTCCTGCCCCCGGGCGGTGATCAGGGCGCGGGTGCGGTGCCGGTCGTCCTTCACCATGCCCAGCACCGGCACGTCCAGACCCAGACCGGCCAGCACCTCCTCGGCGCTGCGGGCGTGGTTTTCGCCGCCGTCGATCAGCAGCAGGTCGGGCAGGGGCGCAAATTTTTCGTCCCCGTCCAGATACCGGCGGAAGCGGCGGGTCAGCACCTCCTGCATGGCGCCGTAGTCGTCCCCCCCCGGCACGTCTCCACCCGGAAACGGCGGTAGGCCGACTTCAGCGGCCGTCCGTCCCTGAAAAACCACCATGCCGCCCACCTGATCCGCACCGCCGGTGTGGGAGATGTCGTAGCTCTCCATCCGGCGGGGCAGGGTGGGCAGCTGCGCCAGCTGCTGCAGCTGCCGCAGTGTGCCGCTGATGCGCTGGGCGGCGTCCGTGACCCGCTCCACCTCCTCCCGGGCGTTGCGGTGGGCGATGTCCAGCAGCTCGCGGCGCTGACCTCGCTGGGGGACCCGGAGGGCCACGGCGTGGCCGCAGCGCTCCGACAGCAGGGCCGAGAGCGCGTCAGCGTCCTCGATGGCGGCGGGCAGCAGGATCTCCCGCGGCAGGGACTGGCGGGACAGGTAGTACTGCGGCACCACGGCGGACAGCAGCGCATCCTCGCTGTCGGCGGCGTCGGGGAATACCTCCGTCTGCCGCGCCAGCAGGTCGCCGTTTTCGATGTGCAGCACCGCCACGCCGGAACGGGCGGGACTGGTATACGCGCCCCAGACATCGGTGTCGGCGCAGATACCGGCAATGACCTGCTGGTCCTTGGTCAGAACGGACAGGGCCTTGATCTGGTCCCGCAGGGCAGCGGCTGTTTCGAAATCCAGTGCCTCCGCCGCGGCGGTCATTTTCTCCGTCAGCTCTCCGGTGACGGCGCGCAGCCGCCCCTCCAGCAGGGATGCGGCCTGCGCCATGCGGCGGCGGTACTCCTCCCCGTCCGGCTGACCCCGGCAGAAGCCGTCACACCGGCCCATGTGGAAGTTCAGGCAGGGGCGCTCCTTGCCGATGTCCCGGGGGAACCTTCGGCGAACAGGTGGGCAGGCGCAGGGCGGCGCACACGGCATCCAGCGCCAGGCGCGTTTCGTGCCGGCCGCCGAAGGGACCGTAGTATTTCGCGCCGTCGTCGGCGGTGCGGTTCACCAGGGTAAAGCGGGGATAGCTCGATTTTTCGTCCAGCCGCACGAAGGGATAGCCCTTGTCGTCCTTCAGGAGGATGTTATACCGGGGCATGTGGCGCTTGATAAGGGAGTTCTCCAGCACCAGGGCCTCGAACTCCGAGCGGACGATGATGGTGTCGAAGCGGTCTACGTGGGCCACCATCATTTTCGTTTTTTCGTTGTGGCTGGCGGTGTCCTGAAAATACGCCGCGTTCGGCACATCCACGCCGACCTCAATGACTGTCGTTGAGACGAGGATGTCCGTCTCCCCGGCGGCGAAGGCGGCCATGCACGCATCTTTGTCCCTGGCTTTCATGCGGCCGTGGATGCAGGCCACGCGGTGCTGCGGGAACGTCCGCTGCAGCACCTGCGCGTGCTCCTCAGCGGACTTGAGATCGGACGGGACGTCGTCCGTCTCCTCCACCTTCGGGCAGACGACGAACACTTGCCGCCCCTCGCCGATGAGCTTGTCGATGAAGGCGTTGAGCCGCGCGCGGTAACGCTCGTCCACGCACACGGTCTGCACCGGCTGGCGGCCGGGCGGCAGCTCGTCGATGATCGACACGTCCAGATCACCGTACACCAGCAGCGCCAGCGTGCGCGGGATGGGTGTCGCGCTCATGACGAGCGTGTGCGGCTGCTCACCCTTGCGCACGAGTGCGGCGCGCTGCTCGACGCCGAAGCGGTGCTGCTCGTCCGTGATGACGAGGCCGAGGCGGAAAAACGTCACCGAGTCGCTGATGAGCGCGTGCGTGCCGACGACGACGTCGAGCACCGCCGGCGAGCGCTTCTTTTACTCGCGTTTTTGCCGCGCGGTCATTGCGCCCGTCAGGCGTCCAACGCGGATGCCGAACGGCTCGAGCAGTGTGCGCAGCGTGTGCTCGTGCTGCTCGGTGAGAATCTCGGTCGGCGCCATGAAAGCACTCTGACAGTCGTTTTCGTGCGCAAACCAGATGCACGCCGCGGCGACGAGCGTCTTGCCGGAGCCGACGTCGCCCTGCACGAGGCGGCTCATCGGCACGCCGGAGGTCATGTCCTGCACGGCGGCAGCAACGGCGCGCCGCTGCGCCCCGGTGGGCGAGAAGGGGAGCGTGCGGTAAAATGTCTCGAGGTCGGCGGCTTTCATACGGATGCCGCCCTCGGCGCGCCGCTGCGAGCGGATGCGCGCCATGGCGGTGCAGCTTTTCCAGTGCTCTGGCGCGAGTCTCGCCCACGCCCTTGATGAAGCGGATATCGGTGTTGAGATCGGCCACGGACGTACCCTCCCTTGCGGTTTTTGTCCATTGTAGCACATTTTGGAAGGAAAACAAACGGAAAACAGGGGCGGCTGCGCCGCCCTGTGAGACTGTCGAAAAAGCCTGTCATTGCGAGCCAGTGCGCACACTGGCGTGGCAATCCGTTTCTAAAACGCATAAATTCTGCGTTTTTCGCAGATTTCTGTCTAAAAAAGATACGGATTCCCACGTCGCTTCGCTCCTCGGAATGACAGGGGTGAGGTTTATCGACAAGCTGACGGAGGGGCGGCTGCGCCGCCCCTGTTTTGTGATGCGTTTATTCGTTCTCCGCCAGATAGCGCGCCACGAACACGCCGCTGGCGCTGGCGTGGGACAGGGAGTGGGTGACACCGCTGCCGTCGCCGATGACGAACAGACCCTTGTGGGGCGTCTCCAGATGCTCGTCCAGCGCCACCTCCATATTGTAGAACTTGACCTCCACGCCGTACAGCAGGGTGTCCTCACCAGCGGTGCCGGGGGCGATCTTATCCAATGCGTAGATCATTTCCACGATGTCATCCAGGATGCGTTTGGGCAGCACAAGGCTCAGATCGCCGGGTGTGGCGGCCAGCGTGGGGGTCATGAAGCCCTTTTCGATGCGCTTGGGGGTGCTGCGCTGGCCGCGGATCAGGTCGCCGAACCGCTGGACCATCACGCCGCCGCCCAGCATGTTGCTCAGGCGCGCGATGCTCTCGCCGTAGCCGTTGCTGTCCCGGAACGGCTCGGTGAAGTGTTTGGATACCAGCAGGGCGAAGTTGGTGTTCTCCGTGTGCATGGCGGGGTCCTCATAGCTGTGGCCGTTGACGGTGACGATGCCGTTGGTGTTCTCGTTGACCACCGCGCCTCGGGGATTCATGCAGAACGTGCGCACCTTGTCCTGATACTTCTCGGTCTTATAGACGATCTTGCTCTCGTACAGCTCGTCGGTGATGGTGCGCGAATACCTCGGCGGGCAGCTCCACCCGCACGCCGATATCCACACGGTTGGACTTGGTGGGGATATCCAGCGACTGGCAGACGGACTCCATCCATTTGCTGCCGCTGCGTCCCACGGAGATGATGCATTTCCGCCCGCGGAAGGCGCCCTTGTCGGTCTGCGCCTCGTAGCCGTCCTCGGTGGCGGACAGCGCCTTCACCGGCGTGAGGAAGTGGAAATCTACATGGTCCGCAGCTTGGCGTAGAGATTCTCAAGGACCTTGTAATTGATGTCCGTGCCCAGTGCCGCACGGAGGCGTCCAGCAGGTGCAGATTGTTTTGCAGGCACAGGCGCTTGAAGCCGCTGTCGGCGGTGGAGTAGAGCTTTGTCCCCGCTCCGCCGCAGGCCACGTTGATGTCGTCCACGTAGTGCATCAGCTCCATGGCCTTCTGCTTGCCGATGTACTCGTACAGTGTGCCTCCGAATTCGTTGGTCAGGTTGTATTTGCCGTCGGAAAATGCGCCCGCGCCGCCGAAGCCGTTCATAATGGCGCAGGTCTTGCAGTGAATGCAGGACTTCACCTTGTCGCCGTCGATGGGACAGTGCCGCTTTTCCAGCGGGTTGCCCGCCTCAGCACGGCTACCTTCCACTCCGGCCTGCGCTGCATCAATTCATAGGCGGAAAAAATACCGCCGGGGCCGGCGCCGATAATGATCACATCATAAGTCATGGAGATACCTCCTTATATTTTATCCGCAGAATATTATACCACGGAAAGAGCCTGCTGCAACCGATAATTTTTAATAGCTGCCATCGGCGCAGGTTATTGTACAGCGAAACGCGCCCCGTGGGGCGCGTCAGTCTGTCAAAGAACCTGCACGACCACGCATATCGGAGGGAAGGATAGTGTGAAAGGGAACCGTCAGGGTTCCCTTTCGCGTCCAATCACCCGCCGCAGCGACCAAAATCGCAAAATAAAACACTGTTTTCAGCACGGCGCGGGCGGTATCCGCCAGCTTCAGCCGTGCCAGCAGCACGTTCTCCGCTTCGCCCTTGATGCGGCAGGCGTTGTAGAATTTGTGGAACGCGGCAGCCAGCTCCACCAGATAGCGGTTGATGAAGCTGGGATCGTAGTCCCGGGCGGCCAACAGCACCACGGCAGGGTACTGGGCCAGCTGCTTGATGAGGGCCTTCTCCTCGTCGGCGGTCAGGACGGACAGATCAGCCTCCGCCGCGGCGGGAACGGTATATCCCTCCGCCGCCAGCGCCTTCACCAGCGTGCAGATACGGGCGTAGGCATACTGGACATAGTAGACCGGATTCTCGCTGTCCTCCCGGACGGCCAGGCCCAGGTCGAACTCCATCTGCGTCTCCGGCTTGGCGTTGAAAAACCAGCGGCAGGCGTCCACAGGGATCTCGTCCAGCAGGTCGGTGAGACTGATGGCCTTGCCGGTGCGCTTGGACATACGGACGGTCTCGCCGTCGCGGACGAGCTTCACCAGCTGCATCAGCACGATGTCCAACCGGTGCTGGCCATCCAGCCCCAGAGCATCCATAGCGCCCTTCAGCCGGGCCACATGGCCGTGGTGATCGGCGCCCCAGATGTTGATGACCTTGTCGAAGCCCCGGACGGCGAATTTGTTGCGATGGTAGGCAATATCGGCAGCAAAGTAGGTGTAGAACCCGTTCGCGCGGCGCAGCACGTCGTCCTTCAGGCCGAGCTTTTCGATGGCCTCCTCGCTCTTGCCCGCCTTGCGCAGGTTCGCCGCGAGGATCTGGGACGTCTTGAGCCACAGCGCGCCGTCCTTCTCGTAGGTATAGCCCTTGTCGGTCAGCGCCGCCACGGTGTCGGCCACATAGCCGCTCTCGTGGAGGGAAGACTCGAAGAACCACTGGTCGTACTGAATGCCGTACCGGGCCAGATCGGCCTTCATCTTGGGGATATTGACGCTGAGACCGAACTGCGCCAGCGCATCGTGGCGGGTCTTTTCATCGCAGTCCAGATACTTCTCGCCCTCTTTTTTCATAGAACGCCTGCGCCAGCTCGCGGATATCGTCGCCGTGGTAGCCGTCCTCGGGGAATTCGACCGCGTCCTCGCCCTTGATGATCTGGAAGTAGCGGGCCTCCAGGCTCTTGGCGAACTTTTCGATCTGGTTGCCGGCGTCGTTGACGTAGAACTCACGCCACACGTCCGCACCGGACTTCTGAAGCACGCTGGCCAAAGTGTCTCCCAGCACGCCGCCCCGGGCGTTGCCCATGTGCATGGGGCCGGTGGGATTGGCGGAGACAAACTCCACCATGTACTTCTTACCGGCAAGGAGTCGTTCTCGCCGTACCTCTCCCCTTCGGACTCGATGACGGCCACAGTGTCGCTGAACCACTTTTCGCCCAGGCGGAAGTTCATGAAGCCGGGACCGGCGATCTCCACGGAGGTGAAATAGCTGTCCGTCAGCGTCATATGGTCGATGAGCGTCTGGGCTACCTGACGGGGGTTCATCTTCATAGCCTTGGCCGCCGCCAGGCAGAAGGTGGTGGTATAGTCGCCGTTGGCGGTGTCCTTAGGGATCTCCACCGCCGGCTCCACGGCGATGCCCGCCGGGAGCAGCCCCGCGGCTGCGGCCTTGTCGTATGCGGCGGCGGTCAGCTGCCGTACCTGCGCCTTGGCGCTTTCGATCATATTCATGCGTCCTTCTCCTCTTTTGTCAAAGTCAGCGCCAGGTGCAGGGCGGACACGGGCGCCTGCGTGCCCAGCAGCAGTGTATAGTGCCAGTGTGATGTGCCCTCGCCCCTCCGTGGCAGGTGCCACGATACCTCTTTGTCTCCACGTGCAGCGTCAGCGTTCCGCCGTCGCCGCCGGCGATCTGCGTGACCGTTTGCCGTTGAGGGTCCAGCAGCAGACCGTAGCCGCCGTCCTTGGACTCGGAGATGACCACGGCCCGGCGCTGCTCCGTCTCCAGCCGTATCTCCGAGGCCACCGTGCCGTCCGGCCTCGTTCTGCGCCGTGTAGCGCAGCTGATAGCCGTACTCCGTTTTATCCAGCGTGCCGGTGCCCCGGAAGGTCAGCGCTCATCATCCACGCCGCCGGCGGTTCGCTGCGGCTGCGCGCCAATACCTGTCCTTGTCCATATCAGTACCTCTCAATGTCCACGCGCAGTACCGCGCTCTCCAGCGGACGGCGCAGGAACTGGCCCGCCAGCACGCCGAAATCCTGCGGCTGATCGCTGGCATACAGGGTCGTCGTCCCCCTCCTCGCCCGCTGCGCCAGAAGAGCCTTTGTCCGACAGCGTCTGACGAGCTCGCCCGCGCCGCGGACGCGCCGGAGTCGATCAGCGTCACGCCGCTGCCCATGACACCCGCGATGATCTGCCAGCAGCGGATAGTGGGTACAGCCCAGGATCAGCGTGTCAATGCCGCTGCCGCGGATCGGCTCCAGATACTCCCGCGCCACCGTCTCAATCACAACGTCGCCGCGCTCATAGCGGCCGTTTTCCACCAGCGGCACGAACAGCGGGCAGGCGCGCGCCGTCACGGTCACGTCCGGGTCGAGCGCGTGGATGATCTGCTCATACGTCCCCGAGCGGACGGAGGCCGCCGTGGCGATCAGGCCGACGTGGCGCGTCTTGGACACAGCCACCGCGCGGCGGCAGGCAGGCTCCACCACGCCCAGCACAGGCAGGTCGTTCTCCGCCTGCAGCTGCGGCAGACAGGTCGTGGAGACCGTGCCGCAGGCCACGACGATGGCCTTGATATTGAACGAGCGCAGGAAGCGGACGTCCTGCCACGCGTACTTGAGCAGAATCTCCCGGCTGCGCCCGCCGTAGGGCACACGGGACGTGTCGCCGAAGTATATAATGTCCTCAGAGGGGAGGATGCTGCGTATCTCCCGCACGGCGGTCAGCCCGCCCAGCCCGGAATCGAACACCCCTCACGGGTCGGTTATCCATGTGCCCTCCTTTCGCCTCCTCATAGTATCATTAACTGATTATATTATACTATGGATTACAGGCGTTCTCAAGCTAAAAATTGGGGAATTTCCCCGCTTTTTTTCAGTGGTATTTTCCCCGCGGGTCTGCTATACTGTGATTCATAGAAAACGCCCGGCGGGTATGGAGTCGGAGGTGCGGGTATGGAAATCAAACTCACGGAAAAGCAATTCCGGCGTCTGCTGGATCTGGTGTACATCGGCAACTGGGTGCTCAATTCCACCCGTGGTGACGATCGCATCCGGGACTATGACCAGGTGGAGAGCCTGATCTTCTCCTATTGTCTCAGCCACGGATGGCCCCGCTGACGGAGCTGTCCGAGGGGGAACTGATCCCCGCGCGCCTTCGCCGAGGGCGGCATCCATGAGGCGATCATGGCCTATGACGGAGATACTGGCCCAGGAGCTGGCCTTGGGGACATGGACGATCCCCCATCACGCCGGAGAACTACGATGAGATCATGGCCCGCATGGACGCCTATCTGGGCGAGTTCGAGCAGCACGGGACCGACAACATCACCGTGGATATGGACGAATGATGAAAAGAGACGGCGGGAGCCGTCTCTTTTATTTTTTCAATTGCGAGGTGCTGATCTGTGTGTAGGGGACGCCGTCCTGCCGTGGAGCGCAGCGGGACAAATGCCCTTGGGGTGCGACGTCCCCTTTCGGTTTGTTCCTTTTTGTAGGGCGGGGCCCATGTGCCCCGCCGGAATAAGCATGTATCGCGGCGGGACACACGGGTCCCGCCCTACAGGGTGCGAAGGCGGCACAGGGGGGGGGAACAGAGTCATCCGCCCCTACGGAACGGGACGTCGAGGCCGCCGTCCCCTACGGGGTGCCTGCCGCAGAGAGCTACACCAGCGGCACATACTCCTCGTACCGGAAGGTCAGGCCGTTTTCGGTCATATCTTCCCGCGCCTGTCCAGCCGCCACTGCGGATCGACGGACAGGTCGGGAAAAAACACGTCCGCGCCGCCGTCGGCGGCGATGCGGGTGACATACACCCGGCTGCACAGAGGCAGGAACGCCCGGTACACGCTCTCCCCGCCGATGACCCATGTGTCCTCATCGGCGGCAAGCACCGCCTCTGCCGGAGAGTGGACGATCTGGCAGTTCTCCGCCGCGAAGTCCCGCCGACCGGTCAGGACGATATTGCGGCGGCGGGGCAGCCCGCGGCCGCCGGGCAGGGATTCCAGCGTTTTCCGCCCCATGAGGACGGTGTGCCCCTCCGTCAGCGAACGAAAGCGCTTCAGGTCGGCGGAGAGGCGGAACAGCAGCCCGTTGTCCCGGCCGATGCCCCATTTTTCATCCACGGCAACGATGGCGTACATGGCACCCTCCTTAAATGGCCACGGGATCTTGTCCTCAAAGGGCTGGGGGTCGTAGCCCTCCAAAGAGAAGCTGTCACGGGTGAACTGGTAGAAATCCGTCACGGACGTATCGATGCTGAACTTAGGCGCGGGACGCTCGTCCTTCTCCAGCAGCCGTTCGATAATGGGCACATGGCGGTCGTAGATGTGACAGTCGGCGATAACATGGACAAGCTCGCCCGCTTGCAGCCCAGACACCTGCGCCATCATGTGTACCAGCACAGCGTACTGCACCACGTTCCAGTTGTTGGCCGCCAGCATATCCTGGCTGCGCTGGTTCAAAATGGCGTTGAGCGTATTGCCGGAGACGTTGAAGGTCATGGAGTAGGCGCAGGGGTACAGCGCCATCTCGTGCAGATCCTGAAAGTTGTAGATATTCGTCAGGATGCGGCGGCTGGCCGGGTTGTGCTTCAGGTCGTACAGCACCCGGTCCACCTGGTCCATCTCCCCCTCGGGATACTGGTGCTTCACCGCCAGCTGGTAGCCATAGGCCTTGCCGATGGAGCCGTTCTCATCGGCCCAGCTGTCCCAGATATGCCCGCGGAGATCATGGATGTTGTTGGACTTCTGCTGCCATATCCACAGCAGCTCGTCGATACAGGTCTTGAAGTACGTTCGGCGGATGGTGAGGATGGGGAACTCCTCCCGTAGATCGTAGCGGTTGACGATGCCGAACTTTTTTACGGTGTGGGCGGGCGTGCCGTCGTCCCAGTGGGGACGCACGTTCTGATCCGTGTCCCACACGCCGTGGGTGAGGATCTCCCGGCAGTTGTCCTTGAATATGCGGTCTGCGTAGCTCATGGCGGCGTCCTCCTGTGTGATTTTTTGCCATTGTACCATATCTCCGGGCGAAAAAAAGTATCTGCGCCGGGCGCAGATACTTTTTTGTTACATTTTGTGGATGTCGTCCAGCAGGTCATCCAGCGACATGGTGCGCACCTCGTCCTCGTCGGACTGGGACGGCTCGTCAGTGGCGCTGCGCTCGGCCTTTGGGCGCGGGTGCAGGCTCCTCCGCCGGGGCTGCGGTCACTGCCGCCGGCTGGCGGACGGGCTGCGGCTTCTCCGCCGGCTCCTCCTGACGGGGCACCAGCCGGGGCACGGAGGCGGTATGGCGCTTTTCCAGCGCGGGCGGCTGCGGCTCCTCCGGCTCGTCGTCCTCATAGTCGTCAGCGCTCCCCACGCGGCCGCGGCCGATAAGGAAGCCCAGCAGGAACAGGATGATGACCAGCAGCGCCGCCGCGGCGATGGCCACATACACCGTTCTGACCTCGCCCAGCAGGGGCAGCGTCAGCGTGCCGGGGATCTCCAGCGGGGCGACCGCCGGGATGGTGGCCGGATCGATGACCTCCACAGTGGGCACAATGCCGGTGTAGGCGGGCATCCGCAGCACATGGATGGTGTAAGCCTGCTTGGTCTTGCCGTCCTCGGCGGTGCCGGTGACGGTGACGACTGTCTCGCTCTCCGTGGCGGACAGCTGCACCGCGCCGGTGCCGGTGACGCCCTGCGCCTTCTCGTCCTTGGCGGCGGCGGCGATGGTCACCTGCCGCGTCTCAAAGGGCACATAGGCGATGTAATCCGTCACCGTGGGGGTGAACGTGGGGGACAGGGTAGCGCCCTCGATGGTCAGGGTGCTCAGCGCCGCGTCGGTGGACGCCTTGTAGTGGGGATCCTGCTGGCGGGTCACATCGATGGTGTAGGTCTTGGTGGTGCCGTTGGCCGCCGTGACCTTGATGGTGACGGTGTTGGCGCCCACCGCCAGCTCGTTGCCGCTGACGGACACACTGGAGGTGTTGTCCGCCTTCTTGTAGTTCAGCTCCAGCTTCTCCACGGCGAAGGGCACCGTACAGGTGTAGTAGGTGGTCTTGGCGGAGAAGGAGGGGCTGAGGGTGGCGTTGGAGCAGCTGAGGGAGCTGAGATCACAGTTGCCGCTGGGCGCGGCGGTGATCTTTCCCGACCAGCTGGCGCTGCCCAGATCGGTGTCGCTGTTGCCGTCGGACACCACCACGTTGGAGAACGCGGCGGACAGGGCGTCGCCCTCCTTGGCGCTGGAGGACACCTTCATTTTGATGGTGACCACGCCGCCGCTGGAGCTGGACGTGCCGTAGGCGCTGAACTTGTTGTTGTTCATGACGATGCTCCACCCGCTGACGGAGCAGTTGTAATTGCTCAGGGACAGGTTGCTGCTGTAGCTGAGGTCGGCGCTCAGGCCGTAGACCTTGCTGGGCACGGACAGCGTCAGCGTGACCGTGTCGCCGGGCAGCAGCGCGGAGGTGCCGGTGAGGGTGGCGCTCGGCGGCCAGCACCCGCTGGGGCAGCAGCGTCAGCACCAGCAGCACCGTCAGCACGGCGGACGCGGCGGTGCGAAGGAATCGGTTCTTCATAGGGATCCTCCTGTCAGTTGATGGTGCGCTGTCCCACAGTGACCTGTGCAGCCTGCACCACGTCGGTGATGGTGATCTTGCCGTCGCCGCTGATGTCGCCGGCCTTGGCGTAAGCGCCGGTCAGAGGCGGTTCGAGCCGACCACGGACTTTTGCAGCTTGACCACGTCGGTGATGGTGACCTTGCCGTCGCCGCTGACATCGCCGGTGACGACGATGGTCACGGAGCCGCCGCTGCTGACGGCGGTCATGCCGGTGCCCACCAGTCCGGAGGTCACCTGCTTGCTGCCGCTATACACGTGTAGCCGCTGGCGGTCAGGCTGGAAACGGAGGTGTTGGGCGAGATACCGGTGAGGTAGCTGCCGGAGGGCGTGACCGGCGTAGTTCCGCCGCCGCCGCCACCGCCGGTTCCGCCGCCGCCTGTCCCTCCGCCGCCGGAATTGGCGGTCTTGGAAAACACGGCCACATAGGTCACATCACTGTCAGGCATCAGGGTACTGCTGGCAAGCTTCGCACCGGTAGCACTGTCCTTCCAGTAGCTAAAGCTGTATGTATAGCTCTTGTCTGCCGCCTTGATGGGATTGGTGGTGGGAATCCTGATGATATCGTTCTGTGCCAGGTTTAGGAATCCCACACGGTGTTGTCGTATTTGAACGACACCGTGTGCAGTGTCCCGAACTTGGCCGTAACGGTGTGATTTCTGGGTGCCACGGGCGTGCTCTGGGATATCTCGCGATCACTATAGAACCAGCCCTGGAAACCGCTCTCGCTGACAGACGGCAGCGCGCCATAGGGCTGTGCCTCCGAGTAGGTACGCGTATCCACGACCTTACCGTTTACTACAAACTGCACGACATACTTGTTGTCGGGCGCTTCCGGCGTGGTGGTAGTAGCCGCGCCGATGGTAAATGTCTTGTTCACCAGCGTATAGGTACCGGTGCTGTTGGTGCCGGTAAGGGTAAACGTATATTTGCCCTGCGGCAGCTTGCTGATGGTCAGTGCGCTGTCCAGCTCCCACAGGTCGAACCACTTGGCGCCGCCGGCGTTGCCGGAGCTGCTGGTGGCGACAGCGCCGCCGGCGTTGGTAACGACGGCCTTGACGGTGCCGATGCCCTGCGTGCAGGTGACAATGCCTCGGATGGGGAAGGAGGAATTGCCCTCCGTCAGATTGTGGACGATCTTGGTTCCGAAATCATCCGTCTCCGGCATCTGGGGATAAAACAGCCCGACGGTACTCCAGCTGTCCTGTCCGGTCACAGGCGTGACAGCCATCAGCGTAGCGGCCTTGGCGTCTGCGCTCAGTCCGACCTTATACGCGGTGACGGTGGTGGTCGTAGATGCCGCAGCCTTTTTCATCCGCGATCTGCTTGTCCACAAGCTCACCGGCCACAATGAGAATGATCTCATCCAGCGACTTGCCGGTAAAGGACTTGATCAGCTCCAGATATTCCTTCTGGAGTTCTTCCATCTCGGCTCTCTGATTGTCTGTTATGTCCTTCTCGTTCTCGGGAAGCTTGGCCTCCAGCTCTTCCATCCGCCGCTGGACATCCTCCATTTTTGCAAGATCGGCCTTTACCTCGGTCTCTTCCTTGCCTTCAAGATGCTCTGTGACCAGCGCTTCGATTTTTTCAGTGAGCATGGTCACAAAGAGTGCCGCCGTCTCCTCATCAAGCGCATTTTCATCATCGCTGTTCAGGGCGGCAACCAACTCCTCTACACGCTTGTTGCGAGCTGCCGTTTCCTCCTCCGTTGGTTCCGAGGGTGCAGGCGTATCGGGTATTTCCGTGGTGCTGACAGTGATGGTCAAATACAGCTTTGCACCCACATTATAGAGCACATAGCCGTTACTGCTGCTGGTCAGCGTCCAGAGCTGGCTTGCATCGGCAGAGGGGTTTTGCAGCATCAGCGCACCGTTGACAACGGCCAGACGCTTACCGTCCTCAGCCGCGAGGGTATACCGACCGGAGTTGTAATAAGTCAGCGTCAGCGCGGATGCCTTGGCGCTGTCCACAAGATTGCCCTCGTTCACGGCGTAGCCAAACTTCTGGTTGGAGAGATACAGGATCTGATACTTCCCTCCAGCGGGGCGGTGGTATTCTGGTAGCGCATCACCAATGCGTCCGCCGGCTCGTTGATGTGCAGGCGGCTGTACACCGAGGACTGCACATCGTCGCCCGCCTTGCTGAAATACGCCATGGATCGTCCCTTTACGCCGTAGCGGTCGGACAGCTGGGTGGTCATGTCGCTGTATTGGTTGTTCAGCTTGCTGCACTCGGCGTAGATGGCGGCGATCAGCTCCGCCTCGCTCTGGTTGGCAAAGCCGCCCAGCCGCCCATCAATGGCGCGGGTCACTACGTTATAAGCTCCGTCCACACCGTGATGGACACTGCGGCTCCACAGAACGTTCTGGAGGGCGATGGAGTAGTTGTTCAGGTCGAAGGAGCGGTAGGTGCTCTCCAGCCGCTCGATCAGCTTTTCATAGCGGACGCTGCCCCAGTACTCCGTTTGGGCGTTGCCGAACTCCTTACCGTTGGCGCCGTGACCGATCTCCGCCCATGTTCTCTGGAAGTTGGGGCCGTAGCCGGCTTTGGCTGCCACCGCTGAGATTCGTACCGTAGGCCTGATCCAGCCTCTCGCCGAAGTCCCGGTAAAGGGCGGACGAGTGGCTCCGCAGCCAGCGGCGGAACTCGTCCACTGTGCCGACCTTGCTGGCGAACATGTACAGGCCGAAGGAGGTGCCGCCGGGATCGTCGGGCACCGTGGAAACGGCGCCGGGGTCGGCATTCTCTCCTGTCTCATAATACTGACTCAGCGCCCCCAGTCCGGGATCCTTCCAGTTGCGGTGCGCCGCCAGAAGCGCCGTCGTCACGCAGCTTGCCAGCATCACTGCGGAGAGTATCAGCGCCATACCCCGTTTCGTCCTTTTCATAAACACACTCCCTGCCTTATCTATGAGTTGTATGGGAAGCCCGGCGGCGGGTCATCCCCGCGCCGATTTACATAACAATATACACAGGTAGTATACCATCGGTATATCCCGTTGTCTACCAAAAAAACGAGAAAAACACAAAAAATATGAAAATTTTGTCACCGGCGCCACAAGATTTGGGTGGATTTACAGAACAGAATGTCGTATAATGTCCGCAGCCTGACAACACACGCAAGGAGAGTTCAACTTATGTCAACGAATACCAAGAAGAAACGCAGCACCGGCACGGCGGTGGTACTCATCGTGCTGTGCCTGCTGGCGCTGGGCACGCTGGGATATATCATCTGGCGGCAGTTTAATCCCGTGGTGCCGGAGACGGCGGCGGGCTATGTGGCCGCCGCCGGGACCACCGCCCCTGTGTATGACGAAAACGGAGAGCTGTTGGGTTCCCTGCCCCGCGGCAGCGAGGTGCAGTATGTTCTGGAGGATGCCCAGGGCGACGCCCAGCGCATCCGGGTGGTCAACGGCGAGGGCTACGCCTGCATCGACCGCGCCAACCTGACCGACGACTATGCCGCCGTGGTGCAGGTGGAAACGGTCTACGCCCTGCGGGGCATGAGCCTGACGGATGAGACGGGCGCTGTCCCCGGCTGCGCCGTGGAAAAGGGCATGGCGCTGACCGTCACCGGCTTTGACGGCCTGGACGAAAAGGGCGAGGTGCTCCGCTGGAAAGTTTCCTGTGACCGGGGCGAGGGCTATATCGACGCCGCCAACGTCCGCATGACGGAGGAGGAAGCGCTGGCGCAGTACGACGACGCGCTCTACCAGCGCCACGCCGCCCGGGGCGACGCGTGGGGCGGCGGCGACGCGGCGGGACTGGACTACTACCCCACGGAAAGGCCGCCATCCCCGGCAATGACATGCCCGGAGGAGGTACGGGCGCTGTATCTCAACGGCAGCGCCATCCAGTACGCCGACAGCTACCTCCGTCTGGCGGAGGGCAGCGGCATCAACGCCTTTGTGGTGGACATTGTGGACGGCACGGCGGTGTCCTATGCCTCGCCTGTGATGCAGCAGTACAGCCCGTCCGCCTACGCCGCGGCCCAGGACACCATGGAGGGCTTCCGGGCCAACGTGCAGAAGCTCCGCGACGCCGGCTACTACGTCATCGGCCGCATCACGGTGTTCAATGACGCCCACCTGGCCGCCGACCACCCGGAGTACGTCATCTCCGACCTGAACGGCACGCCCCTGAAGATCAGCTCCATGTACTGGCCCAGCGCCTATAACCGCACCGTATGGCAGTACAAGACAGAGCTGGCGCTGGAGGCCGCCGCGCTGGGCTTCAACGAGATCCAGTTCGACTATATGCGCTTCCCCGACGGCGCGTACAAGTACGAAAAGGGGCACCATCGACTACCGGAACACCTATGGCGAGAGCAAGGCGCAGGCCGTGCAGCGGTTCCTGCTCTACGCCGCCGAGCGGCTGCACAAGGCCGGATATTATATCTCCGGCGACGTGTTCGGCGAGTGCGCCAATGCCTATGTCACCGCCTGCGGCCAGTACTGGCCGGCCATCAGCTCCGTGGTGGACGCCATCTCCGGTATGCCCTACCCGGACCATTACAGCGCCCAGGGGGACTATAAGCCCTGGGAGCACCCCTATACCACGGTCCACAACTTCGGTGAGAGCGCCATGGCCCGCCAGAGCGAGACGGCGTCTCCCGCCGCGGTACGCACATGGATACAGTGCTACAACGCCATCCGCGAGCCGTATAACCACTACGGCGCGGCGGAGCTGGCCGACGAGGTCCGGGCCCTCCGCGACGCTGGGTGCATCGGCGGCTTTATGACCTGGAACGGCGCGTCCGACATCGACAAATACGCCGAGGTCATCTCCGCCCTGAGCTGATATCGCAAAAAAGAAAGCCCTTCCTCGCCTCCTAATAAGAAAACATAAGAAAGTCAGTAAAATCAATGTTTCCAAAGGCAGGAACACGGTACGAAGTCAAAAAATCTTATACTGACAGGCACGGAGGGCGCTGATTTTCACATCAGTGCCCTTTTCCTGTCCCCACGCCATAGGCAGCCGCCCTAGCTGCGCTTGTTGGAATGGTAGTGCTTATGATCCGCAAAGCTGACGGCATTGGCATTGAAGATCAGGTGGTTATGGACGTAATCCCGGTCTATGTGGGTGGTCAGGACAAACTCATACCTGCCGCCCAGGATCTCCTTGCCAGCTCCATGCCGATCTCATGGGCCTGCTCCGGCGTGACCTCCCCAGGCTGAAAAGCTTGGATCAGGTGGCGACCCAGGTCCGTTCCCTTGTCGATGGCATGGCGGCGGGTCTAGGCAAATTCGATATCCGCAGTCTCGGCGACGCAGCCATAGGCGGATACAAGCAGCTTTCCGTCTGTCTTTTCCGGGTTGCAGATATAGTCAACGGCCGCTTTCAGCGCCCGCTTGATAGGGTGCGTCTTTGTAACTGCCATATCTCGTCCAGCCTCTCCTGTATCTCCCCCATATCCGCTTTGTACGCGCCGCCTCCGTTTCTCATAAGGGTCCGGGACGTCTCACCTGTCGGCTCGGTCGGCGCTT
>VOFG01000117.1_pt1 | contig 32183 bp, 43 predicted proteins | sample 5384171 | NCBI WGS metagenome assembly VOFG01 (sample SAMN12384726, study PRJNA508395) | human gut metagenome | isolation source: healthy gut F | host: Homo sapiens
GGCCCCAGTGACACAGCAGCCTGCGCCAAATGAGACCAGCGCCCGGCCCGCCGGGAATTTTGCCGGAGAATTACCATTGCCAGACATAAAAACGCGCCTCCCTGCACTTACTGTATGCAGGAAGGCGCGTAAAAAAATTTTGCAGGCTGAAAAATTACTTCTTGGAGGAAGCAGCGTTGTCCATGTTCAGCTTTTCCACAGAGCTGATGGCACTCTTGGTGAAGCGGATCTTCACACGGTCAGCGCCAGTCTCCAGAACGAACGTGTCGTCCTTGATGGCAACCACGCGGCCGACAATGCCGCCGATGGTAGTGACCTGATCGCCAATTTCCAGAGCAGCACGCATGGCGGCGTCTTTCTTCTCCTGCTTCTTCTGGGGACGATAGATCATGAAATACAGCAGGACGAGCATCAGCGCCAGCGTGAAGAAGAGGCTGATATAGCTTTTCGGTGGTAGTGGTCAGAAAATTCATCGGGAAAAATCTCCTCTCAAATTCATATAAGAATATTATATACGTTTATTCGCCCCGTTGCAAGGGGAATTGCTCAAATTCTTGTATCAAGCAGCTTGACATAGCGGTCGTGGAAAGCCGTAAACGTGCCAGCGTCCAGTTCATCGCGGATCCGCTCCATCAGATGGTTGTAGAACCACAGGTTATGCATGACTGCCAGACGCATTCCCAGCAGTTCCTCCGCCTTGAACAGGTGGCGAATATAGGCGCGGGAATAGTTGCGGCAGGCCGGGCTTGTATCAAACTATGAGCATTGCATCCCCAAAGCTGAAGAAGCGGTATTTCTCTTCCACAGCTACCTTATACGCGGCCATGGTCTTCTCATAGCCGTAGAGGGCGGAAACGAGCATGATGAGGGTGCTTTCGGGCAGGTGGAAGTTGGTGATGAGGCCATCGATGCAGTTGAACTTGACGCCCGGATACAGGAAGATGGAGGTGTTTCCGCTGCAAGCCTTGATCTCGCCGTACTTGGCGGCGACGGCTTCCAGTGTGCGGCAGCTCGTGGTGCCGACTGCGATGACCCGGTGCCCGGCGGCCTTGGTCTCCCGGATGCGCTGGGCGGTCTCCTCGCTGACGGAGTACCACTCGCTGTGCATCTTGTGGTCGGTGATCTCATCCTCCATCACGGGGCGGAAGGTGCCGAGGCCGACGTGCAGGGTCACTTCAGCGATGCCGACGCCCTTGGCGCGGATGGCATCCATCAGCTCCGGGGTGAAGTGCAGACCGGCCGTCGGGGCGGCAGCGCTGCCCAGCTCCTTGGCATAGACAGTCTGGTACTGGCTCTGGTCGGCCAGCTGCTTGGTGATATAGGGCGGCAGAGGCATTTTGCCGAACTCGTCCAGCTTTTCATAAAGCGTCTCGGTGTCATAATAAAATGTAACGAACTTGTTGCCGTCTTCCAGCGTCTCGTCCACCACGGCCGTCAGGGTGCCGTCGCCGAAGCTCACCTTGGTGCCGGCCTGCATCCGCTTGCCGGGCTTGGCAAGGCACTCCCACTGGTCGCCCTTGACCTGACGCAGGAGCAGCAGCTCGCAGACGGCGCCGGTGGGCTGCTTGATGCCCACGATGCGGGCGGGCAGGACCTTGGAGTTGTTGACCACCAGCAGGTCGCCCGGCTCGAGGTATTCGGGCAGGTCGTGGAAGATGCGGTGCTGGATGCTGTCGTCTTTCTGGCTCAGGACCATCAGCCGGGCCGAGTCACGAGGGTCCGCCGGTTCCTGCGCGATGAGTTCTTTGGGTAAATCGTACCAAAAATCTTTTTTTTTAACATGCTTCGCATTTGCCTTTCCGATGATTGACACGGAGGCCGTATCAATGTTATCATAAAATCTGTGTAAACAGTATCTATTATATTGCATAGGCGTCCGGTTTGCAAGCCGTGTTCTGTGTGAATTTGTTTTTTTGAAAGGAAAGGTGCTGGAAATGGAAAAACAATATAAAGTTGGTATCGTCGGTGCGACTGGCATGGTCGGCCAGCGCTTTGTCACGCTGCTCGAAAATCATCCCTGGTTCAAGCTGACGACTCTGGCCGCTTCCGGTCGGAGCGCGGGCAAGACCTATGAGGAGGCTGTCGGTTCTCGCTGGGCTATGACCACTCCGATGCCCGAAAGCGTCAAGAAGATGGTCGTGCTGGATGCATCCAAGGTGGAGGAGGTCGCCTCTCAGGTGGACTTTATCTTCTGCGCCATCAATATGCCGAAGGACGAGATCAAGGCTCTGGAAGAGGCTTACGCCAAGGCAGAATGCCCGGTCGTCTCCAACAACAGCGCAAACCGCGGCACCCCGGATGTGCCCATGGTGGTGCCGGAGATCAACGCCGACCACATCGAGATCATCCCGGCCCAGCGCAAGCGTCTGGGCACCAGGCGAGGCTTCATCGCAGTCAAGTCCAACTGCAGCTTGCAGAGCTACGTTCCCACCCTGCACCCCCTGATGAAGGAGTTCGGCGTCAACAAGGCGCTGGTGTGCACCTATCAGGCCATCTCCGGCGCGGGCAAGACCTTCGACCGGATGCCGGAGATCATCGACAACGTGATCCCTTACATCGGCGGTGAGGAGGAAAAAAGCGAGCAGGAGCCGCTGAAGCTGTGGGGCCACATCGAGGGCGACAAGATCGTCAACGCCGAGAAGCCCGTCATCACCGCGCAGTGCTTCCGCGTCCCCGTTTCGGACGGCCACACCGCTGCTGTCTTCGTGAGCTTTGACAAGAAGCCCACCAAGGAGCAGATCCTCGAAGCATGGGCCAACTTCCGCGGCCCCGCACCGGAGCTGGAGCTGCCCAGCGCACCCAAGCAGTTCCTGCACTACTTCACCGAGAACGATCGTCCCCAGCCCAAGCTGGACCGCAACACCGAGAACGGCATGGCCGTCTGCCTCGGCCGTCTGCGGGAGGACACCCTGTTTGACTACAAGTTCGCCTGCATGAGCCACAACACCCTGCGCGGTGCCGCGGGCGGCGCTGTCCTGCTGGCCGAGCTGCTGGCCGCCAAGGGCTATTTTGATTGATCTGCGTTTGGAAACGCAGCAAAAAGGAGATTTTACACTATGAAAAATCCTGTCTTTACCGGCGCGGGCGTGGCAATCATCACCCCGATGTACGAGGATGGCAGCGTCAATTTCGACGAACTGGGACGCATCATTGAGGACCAGATCGCCCGCGGCACCGATGCCATCGTCATCTGCGGCACCACCGGCGAGTGCTCCACCATGACCGATGAGGAGCAGCTGGCTGCCATCAAGTTCACCGTCGATACCGTGAACCACCGCGTTCCGGTCATCGCCGGTGCCGGTTCCAACGACACCGACCACGGCTGTGCACTGGCGGCAAAGTCTGCCGAGTGCGGCGCAGACGCCCTGCTGTTGGTCACCCCGTACTACAACAAGACCACACAGGCAGGTCTGGTGGTACACTTCACCACCATGGCGGACGCCGCCGGCATCCCGGTCATCGTCTACAATGTGCCTTCCCGCACCGGCCTGAACATCGCCCCGGAAACGGCGCTGGAGCTGAGCAAGCACCCCCTCATCAACGGCATCAAGGAAGCTTCCGGCAACATTTCGCAGGTGGCGAAGATCGCACAGCTTTGCGGTGACGAGCTGAACATCTATTCCGGCAACGACGATCAGGTGGTTCCCCTGCTGTCTCTGGGCGGCAAGGGCGTCATCAGTGTGGTCTCCAACGTCAAGCCGGAACTGGTGCACGCGTGCTGCAAGGCATGGTTCGAGGGCGACACCAAGAAGGCTTGCCAGCTGCAGTTGGAGATGCTGCCGCTGGCCGATGCCCTCCTCTGCGAGGTCAACCCCATCCCGGTCAAGTACGCGATGAACGTGCTGGGCTGGAACGCGGGCGCATGCCGTCTGCCACTGGTGGAGCCCAGCGACGCCCACAAGGAGAAGATCGAACAGGCGCTGGCCGCAGAAGGTCTGATTTAAATAAAATGCAGGTCCAATGCCCGGTGGAATGCTCTTCCGGGCATTTGGCCTTTTTCGGAAAATGAGCGGAACAAAAACAACGAGGTAAAATCAAATGACGGATATCATCATTCAGGGCATCGGCGGCCGCATGGGCCATGCGCTGTGCGAGATGATCGCAAAGCGTGAGGACTGCCGCGTGGTGGCCGGTATCGACGTGAAGGACGGCGAGCAGAACGGCATCCCCGTGTACGACAGCTTGGAGAAGCTGGAGGGCAAGGGCGATGTCATCATCGACTTCAGCTCCCCCCCGCCGCTGTGGAAAAGGCTCTGCCTTATTGCGAAGCCCACAAGCTGCCCATCGTGGTCTGCACCACCGGCCTGTCCGAGGAGCTGCAGTTGAAAGTCGTGCAGCTCTCCCGCACCGTGGCCGTGTTCAAGAGTGCCAATATGTCCATGGGTATCAATGTGCTGTCCGAGCTGTGCAAGCGCGCTTCTGCCATCCTCGGCGTGGATTATGACGTTGAGATCGTGGAGCAGCACCATCACAACAAGCTGGATGCACCCAGCGGTACGGCTCTGATGCTGGCCGACGCCATCAACGAGGAGAACAACGGCGAGTATCATTACGTCTATGACCGCTCCTCCGTCCGCCAGAAACGCGACCCGAAGGAGATCGGCATCAGCTCGGTGCGCGGCGGCAGCATCGTGGGCGACCACGAAGTGCTGTTCTGCGGGCAGGATGAGGTCATCACCCTCAAGCATACCGCTTATTCCCGCAGCATTTTTGCGAATGGCGCAGTGAATGCCGCCGTTTATCTTGCAAAAAAGGAGCCGGGGCTGTACAATATGGGTAACATGATCGCAGAAATGTGAAAGTGCCGGAACTTGGAGCCCTTACGGGCAGAATGGAGTGTTTACTATGTACGGTGTATCGAAGATCAACATCGAACCCAGCCTCATGATGATCAGCGTTCAGGATGTCGAGTTCAAGGGCAACAGTCTGGCACGTTATCTGCAGATCTTTGCCGATACCGGCGTTGTGGTGGATATGATCAGCCAGAGCGCCCCCCATGGCACCACCATTGATTTCAGCTTTACCGCCTCCTCCAGCGACCTTCCGCTTGTGATGAAGGCCATCTCTGCCGCCAACCTCGATAAAGACGCCAAAGCTTCCCCGCTGATCAGCGTCGGCTACTCCAAGCTGAACCTCTTCGGCGAGGAAATGGTCACCAGCTGCGGCGTGGCCGCCCGCGCCCTGAATGCGCTGGCCATGGCAGACATCGAAGTGCTGCTCATCACCACCAGCGACTTGGATATTTCCCTGCTGGTCCGCGCGGAGAATGAGGATGCCGCCTACGATGTGCTGAAGAAAGCCTTCGAGCTGTAAGCAGCAGCATTTTTCCATTCATCGATACAACCAACAAACGCCCCGCTCCCCTCTCATTTGTGAGAAGGAAGCGGGGCGTTTTGCAGTTTGGTTTTCTGGAGTTTCCGGGGTTACAGGGTCACCTTGTGGTAGACCTTCTTGCCCTTCTTGATGACGATGCCCTTGGTCAGTTGGTCTGCGGTGAAGCTGACGGTGGGAGCTGCGACCTTCTCACCATCGACGAGGACGCCGCCCTGCACGACCAGACGGCGGGCTTCGCCGTTGGAAGCGGCCAGACCGGCCTTGACCATCAGGGTCAGGATGCCGATGGAGCCATCGGTCAGGTCCGCCTCGGTCAACTGGGTGGCGGGCATATGCTCGGTATCTGCGGCACCGCTGAACAGGGCGCGGGCGGCCTTCTGTGCCTTTTCGGCCTCTTCCTTGCCGTGGACCATGCTGGTCAGCTCGTAGGCAAGGATCTCCTTTGCCTCATTCAGGCGCTCGTCCTTCCAAGTGCTCATCTCGTCGATCTGCTCCAGCGGCAGGAAGGTCAGCATCCGAATGCACTTCATGACATCCGCATCGCCAACGTTGCGCCAGTACTGATAGAACTCGAAGGGGCTGGTCTTGTTGGGGTCGAGCCAGACGGCGTTGCCCGCGGTCTTACCCATCTTCTTGCCCTGCGAATCGGTCAGCAGGGTGATGGTCATGGCGTAGGCATCCTTGCCCAGCTTGCGGCGGATCAGCTCAGTGCCGCCCAGCATGTTGCTCCACTGGTCATCGCCGCCGAACTGCATGTTGCAGCCGTAGTGCTGGAACATGTAGTAGAAGTCGTAGCTCTGCATGATCATGTAGTTGAATTCGAGGAAGGACAGGCCCTTCTCCATCCGCTGTTCATAGCACTTGGCGCGCAGCATGTTGTTGACGGAGAAGCAAGCGCCCACATCGCGCAGCAGCTCCACGTAATTCAGGTTCAGCAGCCAGTCGGCGTTGTTCAGCATCAGAGCCTTGCCGTCGGAGAAATCGATGAATTTTTCCATCTGCTTCTTGAAGCATGCCGCGTTGTGAGCAATGTCTTCCTTGGTCAGCATCTTGCGCATGTCGGTGCGGCCGGAGGGGTCGCCGATCATGGTGGTGCCGCCGCCGATCAGAGCAATAGGCTTATTGCCCGCCATCTGCAGACGCTTCATCAGGGTCAGCGCCATGAAGTGACCGGCAGTCAGGCTGTCGGCCGTGCAGTCAAAGCCGATGTAGAAGGTGGCTTTGCCGTTGTTGATGAGGTCGATGATCTCCTCATCGGTGATCTGGGCAACCAGACCGCGAGCCTTGAGTTCTTCGTAGAGAGTCATGGATAGTTCCTCCTGTTGTTGTGGGCAGAGGGAAAAGAAAACGCCCTCTGCCAAAATAAATTTGGCAGAGGGCGAGAAAAAATCGCGGTACCACCTCTGTTTGCCGCCTCCTCACGGAAACGGCCTCACGAGTGCATGCCCCAGAGCAGGACGACACTCCTGCGTTTTAACGCTCGCACGCGGCACGGCCTACTAGAGAAAGCTTCTCATTCAGCTTGCAGCTCCGGGAGGTATTTCCCCGCTGCTCTGCACGCCCCTTTCACCAACCGGGGCCTCTCTGGGCAGAGCGCTTCAGGGTACTTATTCCCTTCTTCGCCTTTCAACGAAAGCCAGTTTAACACATTTCCGGAAGCTTGTCAATCACGAGTTTCCCGCTCGGCAATGCCCAGCATCTCCCGCGCGTTGGCACGGGAAAGCTCGGTAACATGGTCGCCGGAAATGATATGCGCCAGCGCATCCACCCGGCCCTCCTGATCAAGGGGATGGATCTCGGTATAGGTGCGCTCGTTTGCAACATTTTTCTGGATGAGCAGATGGCAGTCAGCCAGTGCAGCCATTTGTGCGGTGTGGGTGATGCAGAGGATCTGGTGGTCCTTTGCGCTCTGCTTGAGCACCTCGCCGATGCGGCTGGCAGCCTTGCCCGAAACGCCGCTGTCGATCTCATCGTAGATGACGGTGGGCACGGCGTCCTTATCCGCCATTGCATTCTTGATGGCCAGCGTGATGCGGCTCAGCTCGCCGCCGGACGCGATCTTTGCCAGCGGCTTCGGGGCCTCACCGGGGTTGGTGGAGATATAAAATTCCACGCTGTCCTGTCCATGGCTGGCCAGCGGCCCCCTTGTATGGCGGAGCGTCATTCGGACGCCGGGCATGTTCAGAAAATCCAGCGTGCCGGAAATGCGTTTGTTCAGCTCTTCAAAAGCTTTCAGGCGGGTCTGGGTCAGCGCCTCGGCCTTATCCCGCGCCAGCACATAAAGCCGGTGCTTTTCCGCTTGCAGCTGTTCGGCCCGCTCCTCCGAGAACTGGATGCGTTCCAGCTCTTCTCGCGCCCGCTGGCCAAAAGCGATGATGTCTTCCACCGTGTCGCCGTACTTGCGCTTGAGCTTGTAGATCCGATCGATGCGCTGTTCGATCTCGTCCAGTTCTGCATCATTTGTATCATATCCATCGAGCCGGTTGATGAGGTCGGCGGATAAATCCTTGGCGGAATAATAGAGGTCCAGCAGCTGCCCGGCGGCAGCGGAAAGGCTCCCGTCCACCTGTGCAGCGGCGTCAATGGCATTGGAAGCTTCGCCCAGCAGATCGACTGCGCCGGGCGTCTCGTCGTCACCCGAAAGCAGAGCATAGCTCTGGGAGATGCGCTCCCGGATGGTGGAGGCGTTCGCCAGCACTCTGCGGCGGGCATCCAGCGTTTCCTCTTCCCCTGCCGTCAGCGCGGCGTCCTCGATCTCCTGAACCTGATAGCTCAACAGGTCGATGCGGCGCTGTTTTTCCGCTTCATCGGTGATGATGGCATCCAGTTCCTTTTTAACCTTGATGAGTTCCCGGTAGACCGCATAATATTCCTGAAATTCTGCGCCGTTCTGGGCATAGGCGTCCAGAATGCCCTCGTGGCGGGCCGGGTTCAGTAGACCCACCGAGTCGTGCTGGCCGTTGATGTTAATCAGTCCGCCGCACAGCTCCCGCAGGATGGCCGCTGTGGCGGGCATCCCATTGATGCGGCAGGTGCTCTTGCCCTCGGCGGTGATCTCCCGGCTCAGGGTCAGCGCGTCCGAGCGCTCGTACCCCGCCTTCTCCAGACTGTCCAGAACCGAAGGGGGCACATCGTCGAAGGCAGCGCGGATGACCGCCTTGGCAGCTCCGGTGCGCACGAGATCCTTGGACGTCCGGTTGCCGAGGATGGCGTTGATGGAATCAATCAGGATCGATTTGCCCGCGCCTGTTTCGCCGGTGAGGACGTTCAGCCCCTTTTCAAAATGCACATTGGCTTTCTGGATGACTGCAACATTTTCGATTTGCAGACTACTCAGCATGGTAATTTCTCCCGCATTATTTTTGTCCGATGTGGTGGGTCAGCTCGGTGCAGATGGTTTTGGCATCCTGTTCCGAGCGCGCCACGATCAGGAACGTATCGTCGCCGGACAGTGTTCCGACAACATTTTTCCATTTCAAAGCGTCGAACACCTCACAGGCCGCGTTCGCCATACCGGAGTAGCATTTGACGAGAACCACATGTCCGGCATAGTCCACGCCGAGGACGGATTCGTGAAAGATCGTCTCAAAACGGCCCTGAATTTTAGGGTTCAGCGCTTCGTTGTGGCTGGAAACATACCGGTAACCGGTGCTCGTCGCGGCTTTTACAAGGCTGAGTTCCCGGATATCACGGGAGATGGTGGCCTGTGTGGCGTCAAACCCTTCCTTCCGCAGATAGTCGAGCAGAGACTCCTGACGGCTGATCGGATATTCTTGGATCAGGCGCAGGATCGTCTGCTGACGCTCCCGTTTGCTTTTGGCATCGCCTCGGCTGCTGGCCATACGGTTTCCCCTTTCTATCAAAACTTACCGTCTGCCGCGCAGTTTCTGGTCAATGGCCTGAAACTGGTCGGCTTTGCTGAAGGTGATGAGCTGAACGATCTGGTCGCTCAGGCGCACCTCGGCGGTGGCACCGGCGCAGAGCGAATACCCGGCGGCACCGTCGCAGCTGATGAATACTTCCTCGTCCGCCACCTGCCCGACACAGATGTTGATCTTGCGCTCCTGCGCAAAGACCATAGCCGGGCTGGCAAGGCTGTGGGGGCAGATGGGGGTGACGACCACGCCCTTGGTCTGCGAGTCCAGAATCGGGCCGCCCGCCGCCAGCGAATAGGCGGTGGAGCCGGTGGGCGTAGCAACGATCACACCATCTCCACGGTAGTGCTCCACAAGGATGTCGTCGCAGTAGATGCTGAAGTCGATGGCTTGCTGCAAGCGGCCTTTGGTCATAACGACATCGTTCAGAGCGTGGCCCTCCCAGCTGTCGTCGCCCAACACCCGGACGTAGAGCAGCATCCGGGTGTCCAGCATGTAGTCCCCGCGCGCGACGGCAGAGAGCTTCTGCTCCATTTCATCGACCTCGCAGGTGGCCAGAAAGCCGCATCGGCCCAGATTGATGCCGAGGATGGGCTTGTGGTATTCCAGCGAGAGGTTCGCTTCGTGCAGGATGGTTCCGTCGCCGCCGATGGTCAGGATGACATCGGGCTTTTCAAAAGGCGCTCCTTTTGGGGCAGGAACTGCACCCCCATGGTGTTGCACTCCTCCCGGAGGTTCATCTGCATCAGCACCTTGGCACCGTGGGCCATCAGGATCTGCGCGGCCCGCTGGGAGATGCCGTAGGCCATCGGCTTGCCGGGGTTGGGCGAAATATAGACCGTCACGTCCTTCACCTCTTCTAAATCGTCAGATTCAGCGATCCAGCGTGGAATGGCTGGCCTCCACGACCTGCTTTGCCACACTGTCGTCCAGCACGGCGGGCTCGTCGCTCTTCTGAACGAACATCAGATATTCGATGTTGCCTTCCGGGCCCTTGACAGGGCTGAAGTCCAGCCCGCGCACCGCGAAGCCGTTGGCGGCGGCATAGCCCATCGCATTGTGGAGCACTTCGCAGTGGGTGGCTGGGTCACGCACGACGCCCTTCTTTCCGACTTTCTCACGTCCCGCCTCGAACTGCGGCTTGACCAGACAGACGCCCATAGCGTCCGGCGTGGTGATGGCCTGTGCCACCGGGAAGATATGATGCAGCGAGATGAAGGAGACGTCCACACTGAAAAATTCAATGGGTTCGCCCAGTTGGTCGGGCGTGACACTGCGGATGTTGGTGCGCTCCATATTGACGACGCGCTCGTCGGTTCGCAGCTTCCAAGCGAGCTGGCCGTAACCGACATCCACGGCATAGACCTTGACGGCCCCGTTCTGCAGCATACAGTCGGTGAAGCCGCCGGTGGAGGCGCCGATGTCCATGCAGACCTTGCCATTCGGCGTCAGCGGGAAGCACTGCATCGCCTTTTCCAGCTTCAGTCCGCCACGGCTGACGTAGCCGATGTCGTGGCCGCGCACCTCGACCTTGGCGTCTTCCTTGATCATCTCGCCGGCCTTGTCCACTTTCTGCTCGTTGACGAAAACGACGCCGGACATGATCATAGCCTTGGCGCGCTCACGGCTCTGGATCAGGCCATGCTGAACCAGATATTGATCCAATCGGATTTTCAAGATACAGTTTCTCCTTTCACGGTCTCACGGATGGTCTGCGCCAGATGGGCAGCGTCCAGACCCGTTGCTTCTTTGATCTGCGGGACTGTTGCATGGGGCAGACGAAGGTTCTCGACGGCCCGGTGGATGTACGTACCCTTCCAGCCGGAGCGGTAAAAGAGCGGCTTCCAGATGTTCGCCGATGCCGCCGCATGCGACGCACTCCTCGGCGAACAGAATTACAGCATAGCGCGAAATTTCTTCGATGAATTCATCTGTAAAGGGATATATCTTTACAAGCTTGTAAACGTCGCAGGGCAGCTTTTCCTCGCCCAGAAGCTTTGCCGCACAGAGCGCATCCTCCACTTCGTCGGCATAACTGATGAAAGCAGCCTTTGCATCGGGGGGCGGTATAGAGGTGATCGTACTCCCGGCCGGAGCAGCCGTAAGCAGCCAGCACCTCGCTCTCGCCGCCGCGCGGGTAGCGGATGGCACGCGGGCCCTTCTGCTTGTCACTGAGCAACACCGGCAGCCAATGGCGCAGCTCGGCGTAGTTCGAGGGCGAATAGGTCGGGATGCCGATCTGGCTCAGGAAAGCCGGATCGTAGATGCCCTGATGGGTCTCGCCGTCGGCCGGAACAAAACCGGCGCGGTCAATGGCAAGCACAACGTTTTCGTTCAGCAGATTGACGTCGTGAATGATCTGGTCATAGGAGCGCTGCAGGAAGGTGGAATAGATGCAGACCACCGGCAGAATTCCCTGACTGGCCAGACCGGCTGCAAAGGTCACAGCGTGCTGCTCGGCCATGCCCACATCAAAGAAGCGCTTCGGGTGGGTGTGGGCAAAGAATTGCAGACCGGTGCCGTACTTCATGGCTGCAGTAATGGCGCAGATCTTCTCGTTGGTGGTTCCCTCTTTGTTCAGGACATTGCCGAACACATTCGAGAAGGATTCCTTCGGGGCTACTTCCGGGTCGGGAATGCTGTCCACAAGGTCGAACTTCGAAACACCGTGGAAGTTGCCGGGGTTGCTCTCGGCGGGGGCATATCCCTTGCCCTTTTTCGTAACGATGTGCAGGAAATGGGGGCCGGGCTGCTTGTGGATGCTCCGCAGGATCTGCTCGACTTCCTGTTCGTTATTCCCATCAAAGGGGCCGTAATAGTGGAAGCCCATATCCTCGAACATGGTGGAGTGGTACAGAGCGCGGCGCATTAAGGTTTTTCCGTTATGGATCGTCATTTTCAGCGGCGGGCCGATCACAGGCACCCGATCAAGGAAGCCGCGCACATTTTCCTTGGCATCAAAGTAGCGGTTGGTCGTACGCAGACGCTTCAAATAACGGGACAGCGCACCGACGTTTTTGGAAATGGACATCTTGTTGTCGTTCAGGACGACCAGCAGGTTATCCAGTCCGCCGATGTTGTTCATTCCCTCATAGACCATGCCGCCGGTAAAGGCACCGTCGCCGATGACGGCGATGACCTGCCCCGGCTCCCCGCGCAGCTTTTTGGCCCACGCGATGCCGATGGCAACGGACAGTGCCGTGTTGCCGTGGCCGGAAATAAAGGCGTCGTGCTCGCTCTCGTTCGGGTTCGGGAAGCCGGACAGACCGTCCAGCTGGCGCAGTTTTGCAAAACCTTCGCGGCGGCCGGTCAGCAGCTTATGGGTGTAGCACTGGTGGCCCACGTCGAATACGATCTCATCCTGCGGCGTCGTAAAGACGCGGTGCAGCGCCACCGTCAGCTCCACGGCCCCCAGATTGGATGCCAGATGGCCGCCGGTCTTAGATACGTTTTCCAATAAAAATTCGCGGATGTCCGCACAAAGCTGCACGACCTGCTGGCCGGATAGCTTTTTCAGATCGCTGGGCTGCGAGATTTTCTCCAGCAAAGGCGAATTCATAGATTCACGTCCTTCTCACATAATGGATTTGAGCGGTCTGCCCGCCCAAGGTCTGATCACACCATCGGGTACAGAAGCCCGACCATGCAGCCGACCACAAAGCCGGCCAGCACCTGCAGCGGCGTATGGCCGACCATTTCCTTCAGGTGCATGTTCTGGAGGAAGGGGTTGTTTTTCTCAGTCACCTCGATCCACTGCTCGATCATTTTATTCAGAACCTTGGCCTGTTCGCCGGTCTCGCGGCGGACACCCATGGCATCGTGCATCGTGATGCTGGCAACGACGGCAGCCACGGCAAAAATAGCCGAGTTGATGCCCTCGCTCCGGGCCGTGGCAATGACCATCGCACAGACGGTCGCGCTGTGGGCGCTGGGCATTCCGCCGTCTCCCCACATCCGTTCCAACTGGAATTTGCCCAGCAGGATAAAGTTGATGAGGGTCTTCAGCACCTGTGCCACGAGCCAGCTCAGGAGCGAAACCGTCAGGATCTGATTTAGGGACAAAACCTCGCGAATGAATTGCATGTTCTGCTCTCTTTCTTCTTTCTAGCTGCGGCGCACCAGCAGCTCCTTGGCAAGCTGCTCCAAAAAGGCGCTCTTTTCGCCAAATTCTGCGCGCAGGGAGGCGCAGGTCCGGTCGTTCAGCTTCTGGGCCAGCTCCATGGCACCGTCGGTACCGTAAAGGGTAACGAAGGTGGTCTTGCCGTTTTCGCTGTCGCTGCCGATGGGCTTGCCCAGCTGCTCCTGCGAACCGGTCACGTCCAGCACATCGTCAACGATCTGGAACACCAGCCCGATGCCGAAGGCGTACGCCTCCAGCTCTTTGCACTGGGTCTCGTTGGCCTGTGCGGCGGCAGCGCCCATCTGGACGGCGGCGTTGATGAGCGCACCGGTCTTATTGCGATGGATGAGGCGGAGCTGCTCTTCCGTTGCGGCCAGTGCCTCATATTTCAGGTCAAGCTCCTGCCCGTAGACCATGCCGCGGCTGCCCGCACCGGCACCCAGCGCCTTGGCCGCCCGGACATTCACGATGGCGGGAGCCGCCACGTTCGCGATGACCTCGAACGCCTCGGTCAGCAATACATCACCCGCCAGCATAGCCGTGGCTTCGCCAAAGGCTTTGTGGCAGGAGGGCTTGCCCCGGCGCAGGTCGTCGTTGTCCATGCAGGGCAGGTCGTCGTGGATCAGCGAGTAGCAGTGTAGCATCTCCACCGCCGCCGCAAACTGTTCGGCAGCGGCCGCATCGCCGTTCAGCATATCGCAGACGGCCAGCACCAGCACCGCACGGATGCGCTTGCCGCCGCCGAGAAGGCTGTACCGCGCTGCACGGCAGACCTCCGATTCTTCGGGAAGAAAGGCATCACAGGCAGTTTCCAGTGCGCGGTTGACCCGTGCCAAATACTCCTGATACTGCGTCGCGTAATCCATACGAAAATCCTCCTTAGTGATCCGCTTCCGGCGTCTGAGCTTCGGCACACTTGGCGTCGATCTCATCCAACTGCAGGGAAGCCTTTTCCAGTGTATTGCGGCAATATTCGGTCAGCGATGCCGCTTCGGCATACAGCTTGACCGATTCCGCCAGCGTGGTCTCCGGCTGCTGCATCTGGTCGAGGATGGCTTCCAGCCGGTTCATACCTTCTTCAAAGCTTTTGGGTGCTCTCATTGGGTTCCTCCACGGCATCCACGGTACAGCGGATGCGGTTCTTTGCGCCGCAGAGCGTAATGCTCTGCCCCGCCCGGAGCGCATCCGGGGCGCAGATGCGGCCCTTTTCGTCCTGCACCAGCGCGTAGCCCCGCGCAAGGACGCCATAAGGGTTCAGCGATGCCGCCAGTGACGCGGCATGGTTCATTTGGAGCGCACAGCTCTGCTGCTTTGCCCGCGCCGCTGCACTGAGCTGTCCGGTCAGCATCTGCAATTGCTGCTGGCGCTGGGCAAGCTGGCCCTGCATCTGCGGGCGGGAAAACGCCTGTGCCGTTTCGTCCAGTCTATTATAACATAACTCTAGCTTGTTTTGGATAGAATTGTGAATATTTTCTTCCAAAATGAATAATTTTCGCGCATACTCGGCCCGATCCGGCACGGCAAGCTCTGCCGCCGCCGAGGGGTCGGGGCCCGCTGATCCGCTACGAAGTCCAGAATCGTGAAGTCGATCTCATGGCCGATGGCGCTGATGAGGGGCGTTTTGCAGCGGTAGGCTGCCCGCGCGATCCGCTCCGCATTGAAGACCCAGAGATCTTCCCTGCTGCCGCCGCCCCGCGCCACGATGATCTCATCGACTCTGCCGCTCTTGTCGAGTCGGTCGATGGCCGCGGCGATCTCATCCGCCGCCTCAAAGCCCTGCACGTTGACCGGGCAGAGCAGCAGCTTCACAGCAGGCCAACGCCGCCCGATGACATTGCGGATATCCTGCAATGCGGCACCGGTCTTGCTGGTGACAAGGCCGATGCACCGAGGAAACTGCGGCAGCGGCTTCTTATGCTCCGGCGCGAACAAACCCTCTTGGTCGAGCTTTGCTTTCAGCTGCTCAAAAGCAAGCTGCGCCGAACCAATGCCGTCCGGGAACATCTCGTTGACATAGATCTGGAACGCTCCGTCCCGCTCGTAGAGGGTGACCCGGCAGCGCACGACGACCTTCATTCCCTCTTCGGGGCGGAACCCCAGCCGCCGCGCGTCGGAGCGGAACATGACGGCTTTCACGCTGGCGGTTTCATCCCGCAGGGAAAAATAGCAGTGGCCGCTCCGGGCGTTCTGGACAAAGTTTGCGATCTCGCCCCGGAGCGCAAGGTCAAACAGCCGGTCGTTCGCATCAAGCAGGGTCTTGACGTAGCGGTTCAAAGCCGAGACAGAGATCACTTCAGCCATGATCCGACCTCCCGTGCGGCAAGGATCGACACCCCGATGGCGTTGTCACTGGAATACAGGCCCGGCACAAAATACACCTGCGGCAGACGCTGCTGCACCCATTGGCGGATGATATCGCTGCTCATGACGCCGCCCGCGCAGACCACCGGAAGCCCCGGATATTCTTTCTGCGCGGCCTTGGTCATCTTCACAACGGTATCCGCCACGCAGAGCAAGCAGTATTTGCAGACATAGTCCGGGCTTTTCCCGGCGGCAAGCAGGGCATTGCACTGGTTTTCCAGCCCGGAAAGGCTGCACTGCATCCCCTTGACGCTCGATTTCGGCTTGATGGGTTCCCCACACAACGCCGCAAGGCGGGAGACTTCGACACCGGCCGGAAAACCAAAGCCCAGCTTGACGCCCACGCGGTCCACTGCCTGTCCGGCGTAAAGGTCGGTGCTGGTGCCCAGCGTCTCGATCTGTTCCACCTGATCGCAGAGCAGCAGGTCGGTGGTGCCGCCGGAAATGTGGAAGAGCAGCACCTTCTGGCGGAACAGCTCCTCCCCTTTTGCGGCAAACAGCGCTGCTGCGGCGTGGCCCTGCTGGTGGGTCGTGCGGATCAGCGGGATGCCGCGGGCCTTGGAAAAGGCCGTGGCCGCGCTGACGCCCGCAAGGAAGCAAGGCATATAGCTGCCCTCCACCGGGCGCGGCTTCTGGGAGACGCCCACAGCAGAGATCTGCGTCAGGTCGAACTCCCCGCTCAATTCCTCCAGCATTTCGGGCAGGGCGGTGGTGTGGTGGAACAGCGCATCGCTCTGACGCAAGCCGAGCTGCCCCTCCTTGACCGGGAGAAACCGCTTCTTTGCGCAAACAACCTCTCCGGCTGTATCAAAAACCGCCAGAGAGGTTGCATAGTTGCTTGTGTCGATGCCCAGTGTATAGCGGCTCACAGTGTTTCGGACGCTGCATCCTCGGCAGTGTCCAGCCCCTGCTCGCGGGCGACCGTGCCCAGCAGACCGTTGACGAACTGGTGATCCTCATCTGCTCCGTATTTCTTGGTCAGCTCCACGGCCTCGTTGATGACGACGGCGATCTTCTTCTCGTCGCCGTACAGCATCTCGGCCAGTGCCAGACGCAGCACCGTCAGGCTCACGCGGGGCAGACGGGCCATGGTCCAGTTGCGCAGATGGCTGCTGATGAGGTCATCCACCTCCGCGGAGTGGTCGTAGTAAGCGTTCAAAAGCCGCTTGCCGAACACATCCACCGGGTGTTCTTCGTCTTCCGTGTTGTTGAGCAGAGCCTCCTGCAGGGGGATATCACCAAAGGTCTGCGAAAAAGCCAGCAAAAACGCATTTTCGCGGGCTTCACGACGGGGCAAAACATTTTCCATAGTAGTTTTCTATTCCTCTCACTTATTCCTGTTCTGCGGCAGCAACACCGGCGATGACCAGATTGACGCGGCTCACGGTCACGTTGGTCATGCTCTGAACAGCAGTCTTCACATTTTCCTGAACCTTTTCAGCCACAGCGGGGATGCGCGCGCCAAAGGCGACCACCAGATTCAGGGTCAGTTCCGCGGTGCCGTCCCGCATTTCCACGGTTACGGGCGGCTGGATGCTGGCAGCTTCCAGAAAATCCTTCACCTTTTTGTTTTGCTTGCCGCAGGAAACCTCGGATACACCGTCCACTTCCAGTGCAGCGCAGCGTGCGATCTTGCCGATGACTTCGGTGGAAATCTGCAGGGTCCCGCCGTTCAGATCCATATTCTGTAAATCCATTCTAGGTCCTCCATCCAAAATAAGCGTATGCTCATTCATTTTATTTCCATCTTTGCAGGGAGACCTCCCTGCCGTTCAATGCTTATGTTTATTATATCATTTTTCTCGCCGATTCACAACCGTTTCTTTTGGTTCCGGGGTCGGCTTTTGCAAAAGGCGGCTCAGCTCGCACACGCACAGGCAGCAGACGAAGAACACCAGCAGCAGACAGTCCGGCGGCAGACGGCGCATCGGCACCACCTGCGGCGGCAGGGTGCTGAATACGCTCTGCTCCCCGCCCGGCAGCAGCAGATAAAACAGCCCCAGTGAAAGCGGCAGGTGCAAAAGGCGTGCTGTGTATAGAGGCCGGAGCGTCATTTCCGGCGGGCAGAGGGCCCGGACTTGGAGCAGGACCGAAAGCCCCTGCACACTGAGAGCCGCGCAGCAAGGAGGAGGCTGGCCCACCGCCCGGTGCGGGCCGCCAGATCACACCCGGAACAGACTTCCAGCAGCATGGCGCAGAGCGTCCCTGCCATGGGCGGGAGGAGCGCCCCGGCCCCGGCTGCCAGCATCCGGAAAAAGAGCACGAAGCCGCAGAGCTTTACATAGCCCATCGCTGCGCCGGTGAGAACATCCGTCAGGTGCGGCGGCTCCGGCGAGGGCTGCACAGAAATGGTTCGCATCCCTTCCCCGGCCGGTGCCATCCGGCACAGCAGCGCCGCCGTCAGATAGCCGGCCGCCAGCTGGGCGCCAAACAGCAGCACGCCGAGTTCAGCGCTGCCCAGCATACTCTCTCCCACCGTCAGCACCACAAAGGACGGCCCGGAGCAGACACACGCGGGCAGCAGGGCGTCCGCTTCCCGCCCGGTGAGCTGCCCGGTCCGCACGGCCTGAGCCGCCGCATTGGCTGCCGGAGCAAAGCCCCCGAAGAAGCCGATCATCAGCACCCGCGCGGCGCAGGGGCTGTGCACCCCGATTCCCCGTGCCAGCGGACGGAATGGGACAGCCAGCAGGTCGCTGGCCGGGCACTGCACCAGCAGCGCCGACACCACCAAGAACGGAAACAGGGACAGCAGCAGCGGCCCGCCGCAGAGCACCAACCCCTCCCGCAGGGCCTGTGTGCAGGGTCCCGAAGCCGCAAACGGCAGCACTCCGGCCAGCACCGCCAGAAGAAAGAATCCGATTTGATACATACAAAACCCCTCCGCTTCCATATATATGGAACAATGGGCGGAGCATTGCACAGCAAGTAGGGGGGGGAGGGAGCGGGCGTGAAACAGCAGCGGACCGGACGTCTTTCCCTGCGGGAGTGGTTCCAGCGGATGTTCCGCCAGCCTGTGCGAGGCTTTTATGGCCAGCCCTCCGTTTACCGCAGCGGCGACCGGATGGAGATCGAACAGTTTCAGCGCATCCTCCTCTACGATGAAGAAAAGCTCTGCCTCGAATTCCGGCGCGGGCGGTTCACCGTTTACGGCGACGGGATGCGGATCGAAACGCTGGCCGCCCACCGCATCACCCTGCGGGGCATCTTTCTGCGCACCGAATTTTCCAGCAGCTAGGAGGCGGAACGGATGGAATTGCAGTTGCTCTGGGCTGGGGTAAGGTTTTCCGCGCGAAACGGGAATGGGGAGGGGCTCCTCTCCGAAGCGGCACGGACGGGCCTTCACCTCTCCGAGGTCACGCCGCAGCCCGGCGGCTTTGCGGCCCGGTGTGCGGCGTGGCGCTACCGAAAGCTCGCAGCGCTGGCCCGGAAGCGGCGGGTGCGGCTGCACATCGCTCAGCGCACCGGCCTTTACTTTTTCCTCCGGCCCTTTCTCCGGCGGCGGGGGCTCTGGGCGGGACTGCTGCTCTTCGTTCCCCTGCTGCTGTGGTCGCAAAATTTTGTCTGGGCCGTAGATCCAAGCAGCCTTTCCGCCGGGCAGCAAGCACGGGCCAAGCAGATCCTGCGGGAAACGTGCTCGATTGTCCCCGGCAGCTTCATCACGCAGGAAAAGCTGACCGCCGGGGAATATGCCCTTTGCAGAGCGGAGAGTTTTCGTGGGCGAGCCTAAATTTTCAGGATGGGCGGCTCGTGGTGGAAGCGGCCGCCGCAAAGCCGGTGCCGGACATCGCCGCCGGAAAGCTGGACGGCGTATTGGCCAAAACCTCCGGAACCGTGGTTCGCACCAATCTCACCGGCGGCACGATGCTGGTCACCCCGGACAGGCCGTGGAGGCCGGGCAGCCCCTCATCGGCACAGCCCGCACAGAGCGGGACGGCACCCCCATCTTCGAACCCGCTGCCGGGGCCGTCTTCGCCCGATTCGATTGGGAACACGTGCAGACAGAGCCGCTGATCGTTTCCGCAAAACGCCTGACCGGGCGGCAGTTCAGCCGCCGTGTCGTTTCGTTTAATGGATGGAACCTTCCCCTGCCGGTCTGGAAGCAATTTTCAGAAGAAACGGCGCTTGCCATTTCCCGCACCGTGCAGCCGGAGTGGCTGGGGCTGTGCCTTCCCTTTTCCATCGCAGAAACCACTTATTACGAGCAGACAGAGCAGGAAATTTCCTACACCGAAGAACAGGCGCTGACCTTGGCAAAACTCCACAGCCTGCAAGCGCTTTTCGCCGCTGCCCCGGAGGCGGAATTTGTGGCCCAGAAAGAAGATGTCTCCACCGAAAACGATACCCTGCGTTACCGGGTCGTTTATACGATTATTGCCGATATCTGCGCAGATTAAAAGGCGGCAGAGAGCGAGAAACTCTCTGCCGCCTTTGGAACGTCAATTATTCCGTTTCTTCTGCCGGGGCGCTCTGCTTGTCCACCGCCTTTTTGACCAGCTTGTTCAGATCAAACTGATACTTGGTGTGGCAGAAGTGGCAGACGACCTCGCAGTGGGGGTCTTCGTCGCGGAGCTTTTCCAGCTCCTTTTTGCCGAGGCTGAGCAGCATCTCTTCGGTGCGCTCGTGGCTGCAATCGCATCGGTAGGCCACCTCCCGCTCGTCGAGGACATTGGGGTTGAAGCCCTTGAGCGCCAGTTCCATCATATCCTCCGGCGTCTTGCCCGCGCGGAGCAGTTCGGTGACGGAGGGCATGGCGGCGATGTTCTGTTCCAGCTGCGTGATCTCGGCATCGGTGGCACCGGGCAGGAGCTGGATAAGGTAGCCGCCCGCACAGGCAATGGTCAGATCGGTATCCACCAGCACGCCCAGAGCGCAGACCGTGGGGATCTGCTCGCTGTAGGCGTAGTAGCTGGTCAGATCCTCCGCGATCTCGCCGGAGACCAGCGGCACCTGCCCGACGGTGGGCTCCTTCTGCAGCCGGTTGTCGCGGATGACGGTCATAACACCGTCCCTGCCGACAGCCCCGCCGACGTCCAAGTGGCCGTTTTCCTTGAGCGGAAGCTCCACCAGCGGGTTGTCGATGCAGCCCTTCACGTTGCCGGTGCCGTCGGTGCACGCGATCAGCACACCCGCCGGGCCGTTGCCGGAAACGCGCAGGGTGACGGTATCGCGGTCATCCTTGAGCATAGAGCCCATCATGGCGACACCCGTCAGCAGACGGCCAAGGGCCGCGCTGCAAGTGGCGCTGGTTTTATGGAGCTGTTCGGCTTTGCGGACGATCTCGGTCGAGTTCACGCCGCAGAACACGACGCCGCCGTTCTCCGACAGGCCGCGGATCAGATTCGACATATTATTGTTCCTCCAATTGGGTATACTGCTTGACCGCACAGAAGAAATAACGCTCGCTCTCGTCGGTCAGAGGGCCGAACGTCTCGCCGTCGCAGACACTTTCCAGCACAAAGCCGTGCTGCTCCAGCGCCGCGCGGATGGTCTCAAGGTCGTAGGTGTACTCGTAGAACTGTTCGTGGAAATGCTCGCCGGTCTCCCGGTAGTCGATGTCCACGGTGATCTCCACCCGGCGGTTTTCCGCATCGTAGTGGTTGCGCCAGACGCAGGAAGCATCCTCTTCCTCAAAAGTGAACTCGTTCTCTCCCAGCACATTCTGGTGCTTGTAGGGGGTGTTCATATCAAAGAGGAAGACGCCGCCCGCTTCCATGAAAAAGCCCGCATTCGCAACGGCGGTATCGAGGTCCGGGATGTGGTTGAAGGTGTCAAAGTGGACACCGCACCCCGGATGGTGCCGTAGAGGTCGAGCTTGAGCAGGTCCTGCTGCAAGAGCAGGAGCTTGCCCGAAAGGCCCAGTTGTTCGGCCTTGTCCCGAACGACGCAGAGCATCTCCTCGGATTGGTCGATGCCGATCATATCGTAACCCGCTTGGGTCAGCATCAGGGTCAGTTCCCCGTGCCGCAGCCAAGGTCGGCCACGATGCCGTCCGCGATACCGTGGGCGACCAGTTCCTTCTGGATGTGTTCATACAGGGCGTCGTAATCGGCTTCCCCATTGAACTCATCGTAAAAATAGGCAAATTCGTTGTAAGCCATCGCTGTTACTCCGCATCCTCTTCGGCCACCGCTTCGTTCAACACAGCCTGCAGCTCCGGAATGCCGTAGCCGTTTTCGCCGCTGGTCAGCACGACCTTCCGGCAGCCGTAGGGCAGACAGATGGTTTCGAAGTCTTCCTGCGTCTTGGCCAGTTGGCTCTTCTTGAGCTTGTCCGCTTTGGTCAGCGCCACAACAAACGGGATGTTGTGGTAATGCAGATACTTGAGCATCTGAAGATCATCCGCGCTGGGAGCGTGGCGGCAGTCGATGAGCTGAACCAGCAGGGTGTGGTGGCGGGGCGCTTCGAAGTAGCTGTTGATCAAGTCGTCCCAACGCCCACGGTCGGCGTTGCTGACCTTGGCGTAGCCGTAGCCGGGCAGGTCCACAAAATAGCAGTCATCCACCGAATAAAAGTTGATGGTGGCCGTTTTGCCCGGCGTGCTGGAGACGCGGGCCAGATTCTTGCGGCTGCACAGTTTGTTGATCAGGCTGGACTTGCCCACGTTGGACCGGCCCGAAAAGCTCAGTTCCGGGCGGTCACTTTCGGGCAGCTGGCTGGAAATGCCGTAACTGGCGATAAAGTCCGCTTTGTTATAGTTCATCGTGTTGCTCCTTTGTCAGCAGACCGCACCGGGCTTGGGCTGCTCTGCGGGCTTCGGCTGGGAAGCCGCGTCCACAGGCTTTTTTTGCCTTTTTGCTGGGGTGCGAATGGCGGGCGGAAACGGTTTTGGGTTTGAGCAGCGCGGCGTTCAGCACCTGCGCCAGATTGGACATGGGCAGGAATTGGAGGTTCTTCTTCACCTCGTCGTCCACCTCATACAGGTCGGAAACGTTGTCCTTCGGGATGAGGACGGTCTTCATCCCCTCACGGTAAGCAGCCATGCTCTTTTTCGCGCAGACCGCCGATGGGCAGCACGTTGCCGTGCAGGGTGATCTCGCCGGTCATGGCGACATCGCCGCGCACCGGGATGCCGGACAGGCAGGACACCAGCGCCGTGGTCAGGGTGACACCGGCGGAGGGGCCGTCCTTCGGGACTGCGCCTTCGGGGGCGTGGATGTGCAGGTCGCACTTTTTCAGGCGCTCCGGGTCGATGCCGTACTCATTCGCATGGACGCGGACATAGGTGACGGCAAGCTGGGCGCTTTCCTTCATCACGTCGCCCAGCGAACCGGTGACCGTGATCTTGCCGCTGCCGTTGTCCATGACCTGCACCTCGATGGGCAGGGTCTCGCCGCCCACGCTGGTCCATGCCAGACCGTTGGCGATGCCGATGGCATTGGTGCGGTTGAGGAAGTCGGGCTTGATCATCTTGGGGCCCAGCAGCTCTTCCAGATTGGAACCGGTGACGGCGAAGCTTTCCACCTCGCCGGAAGCGATCTTGCGGGCACACTTGCGCAGCACGCTGGTGATGGTACGCTCCAAGTTGCGGACGCCGGCTTCGCGCACATAGCCGTCGATGATGCCGTACAGCGCACTCTGGGAAAAGGTGACCTTGCCGCTCAGGCCGCATGCCTTGAGCTGCTTGGGCCCAGATGCTTGCGGGCGATGTTGTACTTTTCCACGCGGGTGTAGCTGGGCAGCTCGATGACGTCCATGCGGTCGCGCAGCGGGCCGGGGATGGCACCGAGGTCGTTGGCCGTGGTGATGAAGAGCACATGGCTCAGGTCAAACGGCATATCAATGAAGTGGTCGTTGAAGGCAGCGTTCTGCTCCGGGTCCAGCGCTTCCAGCAGAGCGGCAGCCGGGTCACCCCGGAAATCGCCCGCCAGCTTATCGATCTCGTCCAGCAGCATCAGCGGGTTCGAGCTCTTGGCCGTGATCATCGCGCTGATGATCTTGCCCGGCATGGCACCGATATAGGTGCGGCGGTGGCCGCGGATCTCGGCTTCATCCCGCACGCCGCCAAGGCTCAGGCGGACATACTTGCGGCCCAAGCTTTCGGCGATGGAGCGTGCAATGCTGGTCTTGCCGACGCCCGGAGGGCCGACGAGGCAGATGATCTGGCCCTTGACGTCCGGGGCAAGTTTCCGGACGGCCAGCACCTCAAGGATGCGGTCTTTGACCTTTTTCAGGCCGTAGTGGTCCCGGTCAAGGATGCGCTGGGCCTTGGCGATGTCGAGGTCGTCTTCGGTGAAGGTGTTCCACGGCAGCTCCAGACAGGTATCCAGATAGGTGCGGATGACCGTGCCCTCCTGATTGCTGCTCTGCATCTTGGAAAGGCGGTCCACTTCCTTGAGCAGCTTCTTCTCACGGTCGGCATCCAGATGCAGCTCGGTGATCCTGCGGCGGTACTCCTCGGCTTCGGCGGTGGTGTCGTCGTCCTCGCCCAGCTCCTCGCTGATCATGTGCAGTTGCTCGTGCAGGTAGTAGTCGCGCTGGTTTTTGTCCATGGCTTCATCGACCTTCTGGGCGATCTCCTTGTCGATCTCCAGCATCCGGCGCTCCCGGTGCATCCGCTCCACCAGAAGGCGCAGACGGCCGATCAGAGTCCCCTCTTCCAGCACGGCTTGTTTGTCCTCAAAGCGGAACAGAAGGTTTGCCGGGATGTACTCGCAGAGGAAGGCGGGGTCGTTGTTGGAATTGACCGCGAACACCACATCCTTGCCGATGCGGGGGTTCAGGTTGAGCAGCTCGTCGAAGCTCTTTTTCACGTTGCGGAGCAGCGCATCCGCCTCGGCCTCTTCTTCGGGCTTCACGGGGCGCACCGGCGTGGGGCGCACCGAGGCCAGCAGGAAGCTGCCGTCGGTGTCGATCTGGGTGAGCTTGGCGCGGTATTTGCCCTCCACAAGGATGCGGACGAGGTCATCCGACACCCGCATGACCTGCTTGATCTCGGCTACGACACCGTAATGATACAGGCCGTCGGCGGCGGGGTCGTCGGCCTTCATGTCCTTCTGGGCAATGAGGAAGACGTTGGAATGATTGCTGACCGCCCACTCCACCGCGGCAATGCTCTTTTCGCGGCCCACTTCAAAGTGAAGCAGGTTGTTGGGGAAAACCACATGCCCCCGCAGGGCAATGGCGGGCAGATGGAGAATGTTCCGCTCCACCCGGACCGTAACTTTTTTTCAGACATATGCAAAACCTCGTATTCTCCACGATGTTAGTGGGTGTTGTAACCGAGACGACCCAGTGCGGGCAGGATGGCGCGGAGCGTAACGGACGTCAGTGCGCCCATCACAAGCCCCAGCACCAGCATGACCGGCGCGTAGTAAAGGGAGACGGCGGTGGAAAGGATCACGCTGGCTCCCAGAAGCTGACCGATGTTGTGGGCCAGTGCACCGCAGACCGACAGGATATACCATGTCGGCCGCACCGGGAAATGATAATACAGCAGCCACATCACCAAAAGCGAGAACAGACCGCCGCACAGCGAGAGGAACCCCGCCGTCCAGCCGGACACCAAAAAAACGAAGAGCGCCTTGAGGATATCCAGCACCAGCGCCTGTTTCGGCCCCATAAAAAACAGGGCGTACATCACCACAATATTCGCCAGCCCCAGCTTCATGCCCGGCAAAAGGCCGGGGATGACGAGGGTGCCCTCGATGAACGAGAGCGCCATCGCCAGCGCGAACAGCAGCCCGGAAAGGGCGATGCTGTGGGTCTTGGAGTCATTGCGGCGGTTCTTTGGCATGTTGGCTGCTCCTTTGGTCGTTATTCTTCTGCGGCTCCCTGCTCGTACTGCTCCTGTTCCTCCATGGCCTTTTCCCATGCGGCGAACAGTTCTTCCTGATGGAAGCGCAGGTCGGCAAGTTCATCGCTCTTTTCCCGCCGAAGCTGCGGGTCGTTGTACACTTCCGGCGAGTTGATCTCGTTGTCCAGTTCCACCTCGCGGGCACCGCACGCCTCCATCTCGTCCTCACAGGCCTTGATCTTGGCACGCAGCTCGGCGCGGCGGCGGCGCTGCTCCTTGCCGTAACCGGCCTTGGCAGGCTCGGATGATTTTTCAGGCTGGGCGGCGGCAGGAGCACTGCGGCCCATCAGAGCGTCGTAGCTGGGGTAGAGCGTCGCCTTGCCGTTCTCCAAATAGAGGATCGGGCAGCCGTGGCTGTTCATCAGGTGGCGGTCATGGGTGACCATCAGCAGAGTGCCGGTGTAGGCCATCAGCGCCTCGGTCAGGTTCTCGCGGGTATAGATATCCAAGTGGTTGGTGGGCTCGTCGAGGAAGAGCAGGTTTGGCCGCTCCAACACGATCTCAGCGAAGCGCAGCCGGGCCAGCTCGCCGCCGGACAGGGCTTCGCAGGGCTTGAAGACCGTTTCGCCCCGGAAACCCAGCTTCGCCAGATGGCTGCGGACTTCCAGCTCGGTCATCCGGGGGTATTTGTTCCAGATGACGTCAATGACCCGGCCTTGACCCAAACGGTTCTGCTGCTGGGCAAAGATGCTGGGGCGGGCGCCGGTGCCAAGCCGCACCATACCGCCGGAGGGGCGGCGCTTGCCGTCCAACACCTGCATCAGTGTAGATTTGCCCGCGCCGTTGGGGCCCGCAATGACCAGCCGCTGCCCGCGGCAGACTGTATAGGTGAAGGGTTCCAGCAGGGTGCGCTCCCCGATGCGGATGGTCAGATTCTTCATCAGCACCAGCTCGTTCCACGGCTCCACGTCGTAGTCGAAGCGGAACTTGAGCGGATTCGTCTCATCTTTGGGCGCTTCGGTGATCTCCAGCTTTTCCAACTGTCTGCGGCGGCTCTGGGCCATTTTGGTGGTGGAAGCGCGCACAAGGTTGCGGTCCACGTAATCCTGCAATTTCTCTGCCAGCGCCACATCGGCGTCGTGCTGCTTCTGGCGCAGCGCATCGGCCGCTTCCTTCTGGGGCAGATAGGCCGAAAAGTTGCCCTTGTAAGTCGTCATGGTCTGGAACGAGACTTCCCAGATCTTCGTACAGACGTTATCGAGGAAGTACCGGTCATGGCTGACGACGAGAACCGCGCCGGAATACCCCTTGAGATAATTTTCCAGCCACTCCATTGTTGCAAAGTCGAGGTGGTTGGTTGGCTCGTCCAGAATCAGGACGTCCGGCTTCTGGAGCAGCAGCTTTGCCAGCCGCAGCCGGGTCAGCTCGCCGCCGGAGAGGACCGCGATGTTCTTGGTCCACGTGTCCTGCGCAAAGCCCATGCCGGACAGCACCTTTTTGATGTTGACGTCCATATTGTACCCATCGGCTGCGTCGATGATGTTCTGGAGCGCATCGTGCTGTTCCAGCAGCGAAGCATCCTCCGGAGAGGCCGCCATCCGGCGTTCCAGAATCTGCATCTGCGCCATGGCATCCAGCACATGCGCAAAGCAGGAGCGCATCTCGCCGTAGATATCCAGCGTAGGGTCGAGTTTTGCGTTCTGTTCCAGATACCCGAGGGTAACGCCGTGGGTCACGCTGAACTCGCCTTCGTAATCTGTATATTCGCCGGTCAGGATCTTCAGCAGGGTCGTTTTGCCCGCGCCGTTCTGGCCGACGATGCCGATGCGGTCTTCCCGCTCGACACTGGCGGTGACGTCGTGCAGGACGATCTTTTCACCGAAGCTCTTGCCCAGTTTTTCCAAATGTATCAGCATTGTTGTTCATCCAATCTTTTGTTGCCCTTGCCGCACAGCGCCGGAACTTACAGCTGATGGCGGCGGTTCTTCACCCCGACGTTGGCCAGTTCCTCCGGCTCCATGACCAGAGGGTACAGCTCTTCAAGGTTCGAGATCTCATACGTCGGGCAGACCTTGCCCGGATTTTCGGCGTGGTTCGGGTTATACCAGCAGGTGTCCAACCCGGCGTTGATGCCGCCCTGAATGTCGCTGGTCAGGCTGTCGCCCACCATCAGCACATGCTCCCGGTTCTCCACGCCCAGCGAGCGGAGGGCCGCATCGAAGATCTTGCGGTTCGGCTTTTCACTGTCCAACTTTTCGGAGACAAAGACCTCCTCGATGAAGTCCTTCATGCCGGATTCCGCCACCCGGCGGGACTGCACCCGGTCAAAGCCATTGGTCACGACGGCCAGCGTCGCCACCTCGGAGAGTTCCTTCAGCACATCCAGCACATTGGGGGCGGCGAGGTCGGGGTGGGTGGAGAGCTGGTCGAGATAGAACTTATTCATCTCCGCCCCATTGCCCGCAGCATCGACCGCTTTCAAAAAGCGGGTGAAGCGCTCGGCCATCAGCTTGTCGCGGCGGAGCTGGCCTTTTTCCAACTGACGCCACAGTTCTTCGTTGATGGTGCGGTAGGTCTGGACCGTTTCGGCGTCCGGCTCAATGCCGTAATTGCGGAGCGTGTCCGCCAGCGCCTTGCTCTCCGCGGCGTCGAAATCAAGCAGGGTATTGTCTGCATCGAACAGGATGCAATAGTATTTTGCCATAGATCGTTTTCCCCTCTTATCGATTGTTTTTCAGGGGACCTTGTCCCCTCACCGGAGCCATTTTTTCAAAGCTTCAGGAACAGCGAGAAGCCAGCCCCGCCCCGGCAGAGCTGGCTTCGCCTTATTCCTCGACTACTTCATACGTTTCATCGTCGGTTTGTTCCGGACGGTTGTCCTCACAGCGGGAAGTATCGGGATCGGAGCAGGGATTTTCCGGGCACTTCGACATTTCGGATTCCAAAACGCCGTTGTCCACATTTTCCCAGTCCATCTCGTACCAGTCCTCGCTGCCGTCGGTCACATTCTCTTCTCCGGGAAGGCCCGGAACACGGATCTCTTCACAAAACATCCGCTCACGCTCCCTTCTGCCCAGCTTATGCAGCGGAGCGCAAAAAGGTCAGCGGCTGGCAGAGCCTTCGGTTTCCGTGTTTTCGGCAGTGCTGGAAGCGGGCAGGTCGTTCTCGGCCTTGCTCTCGCTTTCCGCCTTGGACTCGCTGTGGGAAGGAGCGGTCTCCTCGCTCTTGGATTCACTGGTCGACTCGGCCTTGGATTCGCTCTTGGACTCCGATGCGCTGGACGCCGAGCTGGAAGAATGCTCGGAGCTGCTGGAAGCGCTTTCGGCCGTGCTGTGGGAAGAGCTGGACGAGGACGCGGGCTTTTCCTCCGAATTGCCGGAGCTGCTGGATGTACTGCCGGAGCTTGCTCCGGAAGAAGAGCTGCTCGACGCGCTCGAATGGGACGAACTGCTGGAGGCGGCCTCGCCGCTGACGGTCAGCGTCAGGGTGTTGCTGCTCACCTTGCAGTCGTTGTAAGTGACCACAGCGTAGATCTTATAACTGCCGTTTGCAACAGAGGATGCCGGGACGGAGACGGTCGTCTGGCCGGCAGCGGCCTTAACTTCCTCGCCGTTGGCGTACCAGCGGATCGTATCGCTGCTGGCGTACTTGCCGCTGATTTTTGCGTGGAAGATATAGGAGCCGCCGAACAGGCCCTTGCCCTCGCTGCTGACCTCCACCGACACGGCGGCGAAGACGGCGGTCACATCGAGGTTCTGCTTGAACTTCGTGTCCGTGCGGGTCTTGCTGGTCACGCCGTCGCTCCACTTGACGAAGACATGCCCTTCGGCGGGCACAGCCGTCACACTGACAGTCTGGCTTGCATCGGTGATGCTGCAGCTCAACGAAGTCTTGCCGGATTCGTTCCCGGAAGCCAGCGTGCCGCCGCCGTTCTTATCGACCTGATAGCGGGCTTCATAGTGGACCGCCTCGACCGAGCTGCTGGTGCTCTCGCTGGCGGCTTCCGAGCTGGGGGCCTGAACCGCAGAGCTGGGGTTCGAGACATATTCCAGCGTGCGGATCGGAATGTTGTTGGTATCCGGGCGGTTGTCGGTGGTCTCGTAGGCGTGGGTGCGCAGATAGTTCAGCGCAGCCTTGAGACCGGCGCTCTTCAGATGGATGTCACCACTGGTGTAATAATCTGCTTTGCCATAGCCGTCGTCCCCCTTGAGGGTCTCGGCGGTGTTCAGGAACTTGAGGCCCAGCTGCTCACACATGCTGAGCAGAGCCATGTTCATATCGTCGATCTTGGCCTGATCCATGTGGGGATAGGTCGAGTGATCCGCCGGGATGGGCGGGATGGTGTTGACGATGATGTCGGTGTACGGGTAGCTTTCCCGGATAGCCTGTACCAGAGCGGTGTAGTTGCTGATGAAGTCAGCCACTTCCATGCCGGTATCGTTGGTGCCGAGGGTGATGACCACGCGGCGGGGCTTCATCATGGCGACAGCCTGTGCGATGGTGTAGGAATTGCTGTCCTTCTTAAAGGTGACGATCCCTTCGTGCAGCGCCACCTGCGTGCCGATGCCCTCCTTGGCGCAAAACTGCTGCAGGGAGATCAAGCCGTTGTTGTAGAGGCGGACGGTGTTGGAATCGCCGAGAAAAAGAGTTTCGTCCTGATAGGACTGGCCTGCGTCGGCCGTCTCGGTCAGCAGGGCGGAGGAGGTGTTGTCGATCTGGTAATGGCCGGCCAGATCATTGCTCCCCGCCGGAGCGTCTGTCGTCATGGAGTCCGCATCGGGGACAGCCGGGGTTTCCCCTTTGCCCCGCTTGAGCAGGGTCAGGGTGATGCCGATGGTCAGCAGAGCCGCCAGCGCGCATACGACGCAGACCAGAACCGCCTGCCGCTGCAAAGAGTCATGGATTGCTTGTCCGATTGTGTCCTAGGATTCATATGATTCACCTTATCGTTGATTCGTTGTCAGATCAGACGTTCAGAAGCGCGTCCGCAAGGGCGGCGCAGCTTTCGGCGTAGAAGACCGGGTGGAAGGGTTCCAGCTCTTCCCGGCTGCCGTAGCCGTACAGGGCTGCGGCCGCATCCAGATGGCAGTCTGCCGCGCCGCGCATATCGTCATTGCGGTCACCGACCATCAGCACCCGCTTGCCCTTGGCACAGGGCTGCTCCAGCACATAGCGGACGACCTCCGTCTTGGTATCGCGGCTTTCGTCCATGGACGCGCCGCCGATGAAATCAAAATAGGGAGCCAGCCCCTGCTCTTCGAGGATGGGGGCCACGACCTTGGTGGGCTTAGAGGTGGCGGTACAGAGCACATAGCCCGCTTCCTTCAGGCGGCGGAGCATTTCGACGGCTCCGGGGTAGGCATTGCCTTCATGGCTGCCCTTGGCCGCGTAGCTCGCACGGTAAAGTTCGGTGGCCTTCTCGATCTTCTCCGGGTCAGAAAATTGTTCGCCGAAGCTTTTGCGGAGCGGCGGGCCGAGGTAGCGGCGAAGATCGACGCTGGTGATGTCCACATTCATTTTATGGAAGACCTCTTCCAATGTATTCAGGATGCCGGGGGCGGAATCGATCAGGGTCCCGTCCACGTCGAATAAGATCACGTCATAGTGCTGCAAGGCTTTTCCCTCTCTTTCACACATATACATGGGATAGTATAGCACAGTTTTCCGTTTTCATCAATTCCGACAAATCATTTTTCCCTCTTTTGTCGAGATTGTTCATGAAATCGCCACAAATAAAAAAGCCTGCCCGGCAAACGATGCGGACAGGCAGGGGCAACCGCCGTTATTGCGCGGTGGAGGTGCCGGAGCAGTTCTCGGCAGAGGGGTAATAGAGGTTGTTGGAGATAAACTCCAGCTTCTCCTTGAGCACAAGCTCCAGATTGGCGACGGCATGGACCATGTTAGTGGCGGAGTCGTTGATCTCCAGCAGCTTGCACAGATCCACTTCCTCCATCGCCATGGCCGTTTTCATCTTCTGGCTCTCGGCGCAGAGGATGTGGCTCAGGGCAGATTCCTGCAGCGCGATGCTCTCCAGCAGATCAATGACCGCCTGATCGAGGGTGACGCGGGGCAGTGCGGGGCATTCCAGAGGGGTGCAGTTGGTATCAGCCATAAATGGGATCATCCTTTCTATATAAGGTGTAGCCCATTGTATGCCCGTTTCCCCGCCGTTGTCACTTCTCCGGCTCGGTGTCCTTCTGGGCCGAAAGCTTCTCGATGACATCGCGGTAACCGCCGGCGCCGTACTGGATGCAGCGGTTGATGCGGCTGATGGTGGCTGTGCTGATCTCCACCTTCTTCACGATCTGGTCGTAGGTGCTGCCGCCCAGCAGAAGCTTCGCTGCTTCCAGCCGCTGCGCCATGTCGGAGATCTCTTTCACGGTGCACAGATCCTCGAAAAGTTGTAACACTCCTCCCGCGTTTCAAGGCTCAGGAACGCATCGAACAATGCGTCCGTCATCGGGTTCTTTCTGGGGTTTCTCTCAGCCATAGCGGCCTCCTTTGCGGCAAGTACCGGGTCATAAAGTTGATCGATGATTTTGTATTATTACTTTAGCACTTGAAAGTGTGAAAGTCAAGTATTTTTTATAAAGTGAGCCTTTTTCATTTGACATCGTGTGAAAGTTTCTTCGTTTCACACGTGAACAAAAATCACCTAAAAGTTGTTACGGATTTTTTTATTGAATTGGCACATCCACTGAACTTGTTCCAAATATATTGACAAATTATGAAATCGGCGATAAAGTATACACAATTTTCG
>VOFG01004108.1_pt1 | contig 32151 bp, 57 predicted proteins | sample 5384171 | NCBI WGS metagenome assembly VOFG01 (sample SAMN12384726, study PRJNA508395) | human gut metagenome | isolation source: healthy gut F | host: Homo sapiens
ACCCCTTCAGAATATCTCATGGCAAAGTTACGGATAAATTTTTAATACCTGCAACGACAAGTATTAAAAGTTACAGGAGATGCTACCCCTTAACTTGTGACTTCATCGGCTGATAGGATTTCCACAATGTTTTTCATGTCCACGTGGCCGTTGGGACGGAAGGTGACCCTTCGTTTTCGAGTAGCGTCCGTTGTTCGGTCCATCCCGGTGCGCGGTCTTGTCCGGCAACTGTTCACGACACGATGGCAGGAAAGCGTCTTGTCGTCCGGGGATTGTGCCATTGCCCGGCCTACCCACCGGGCGTGTTGCGGTCGTCCCGCCAGTGCGGCGATCCTGCCGTAGGTGAGTACTTTTCCCCGGGATCTGCCGGGTGATCTCGTACACGTCGTTGAAAAATTCCCGTAATGTTTCGTCCATATTCAATTCTTGCTCCAGCGTAAAGGTATTAAATTTATCGGTAACAACAGCTCGTGCAGGCTCGTTTCGTGTCAGGGCATGAAGGTGGGAAATCAAGGAACGCGCGGGGGTATACATAGAGCCTTTTTTCTTGACAAAGTAAGAAATAATGGGATTCCTGCCAGTTCTCGTGTAAGATGCTGGTTATCTTCACTGTAGGTTAACGTCACCGTCGGTAGTCATTCGGTAAGTGTTCGACAAGTGTTCGACAAGTGTTCGATAAGTGTTCGATATAGAATCGAACACTTACCATGCATGATTTGGTAATTTAACGAAAATTTAGTATATTTGTTGTTAAGGTGCCTTTAAGCATTGTTGGAGGATTACGGGAACGTTTAACAAGGAGGTGTTATGAAAAAAAGAAAAAACACGCGGCCGGTCGGCAAGCGACCGGAAACCACCCGTTGCGACGGGGTGACCACGTACTACCGGAAAGGTAAAGTATGCCATTGCAGTAGCAAACCCCCCCCGGGTCGAGGGAGGAACGTGACCGCCGCCGCGCTGCCCGTACCTTGAACCAGCGACAGCGGGCCAGCGTGTTCGCCCTCGTGTCGCGGCTCGTGAAAATCCTCACGCGAAAGCTGCGGGACTTCAACGCGTGGGTGTCCCTCGCGAAGGCAACGAACATGACTCCCGCGAATCTCTGCCACAAGGTCAACGGCACCGCGTGCGACGAGAACGGCGTGGCGAATTTCCGCGCCTTATATTCAGCGTAGGGTGGCTCGCCGTGCCGCTCTTCACCCGCGTCACCCGTCGCGGCTGGGAGATCACCATCGAGTGGCGACCCCACGGCGTCCCCAACGATACGAGGGACAAAGGACACGCTTTGTCATCGGCTACTTCTACGATTCCTTGCCCGATGCGCCCCGCGTACTTCACTTGCCCAACGTCACCCGCACCGGACGGGTAGCCACGTTCACGCTGCCCGATCCAGTGACGGCAACCGGCAAGCCTCTCTCCCCGGACGAGATCGTCCACCTTTATCCCTACGTGGCGGGTTCCGGGCAGGACGAGTTTTCCACTTCCGTCTATCTCCGTGTCGCCCGCGACGCCGACGAGATTCTAGGGTGAGATCACGCCTTGAATGTTTTTTATAAACTTTATAAACCTTATAAACCCTAAAACTCCGATGTAAAGTGAAACACCAGTTTTTGTAGTTTGCCTGTGCCATTTGCAGCATGTACTGCGATTCGGCGAGAAAACGTCACGTCCCCATTTGTCCTTGGCCATGTACTGTGCCTTTTGGAGACGGAAATCTTCCAATTCCTTCGGGTCGAGAGCCTCGATCCAGCAAGCCTTGTAAAGATTGATATTTTCCCAGCGACAGGCGGCGCTGTACTCGTGCAGCAAACGGTACTCGATAACCTCGAACTGGAGCGCACCTACGGTTCCGATAATCTTGCGATTGTTGAACTGGTTCGTGAACAACTGGGCCATACCCTCGTCCATGAGCTGGTCGATACCCTTGGCCAGTTGCTTGGATTTCATGGGGTCGGCGTTCTCGATATACTTGAATAGTTCCGGGGAGAAACTGGGAATACCCTTGAAATGAAGTTTCTCGCCTTCCGTCAGCGTGTCACCGATCTTGAAGTTACCCGTGTCGTGAAGACCCACGATGTCACCGGGGTACGCCTCGTCGATGATGGATTTCTTGGACGCCATGAACGCCGTGGGGGTGGAGAACTTGAGGTTTTTGCCCAAACCGACGTGCAGGTAGTTGGTGTTACGCCGGAACACGCCGGAACACACTTTCACGAAAGCGATACGGTCGCGGTGGTTGGGGTCCATGTTGGCGTGGATCTTGAAGACAAAACCGGTGAATTTTTCCTCGTCCGGTTGCACGAGACGTTCGTCCGTCTCGCGGGAAGCGGGCTGGGAGCGATCTCGATGAAACAGTCCAGCATCTCGCGGATACCGAAGTTGTTCAACGCCGACCCGAAGAACACGGGGCCAGTTGTCCGTCAAGGTACGCCTCCCGGTCGATGGCGGGGTATACTTCCCGAACGAGTTCGAGGTCTTCCCGCAACTTGTCGGCCGAGCGCTCACCGATATGCTCGTCGAGTTCGCCGGAGTTGATGTCGTTGATCTCGATGCCATCCTGAATGGTCTGCACGCTTGCCGAGTAGAGGCAAAGATTCTCGCGGTGTATGTTGTAAATGCCCTTGAACTGGTCGCCGTTACCGATAGGCCAGCTTAACGGGGTGACTTGTATTTGCAGCTCTTTCTCGATCTCGTCCAGCAGGTCGAACGGGTCCTGTCCGGGGCGGTCGAGCTTGTTGATAAACACGATGACCGGGGTTTTGCGCATCCGGCACACTTGCATCAGCTTGCGGGTCTGCGTCTCCACGCCTTTCGCCGAGTCAACGACGATGATCACGCTGTCGCAGGCCGTCAGCACGCGGAACGTGTCCTCGGCGAAGTCCTGGTGACCGGGGGTGTCAAGAATGTTGATCTTCACGTCCTTGTACTCGAAACCCATGACGGAAGTGGCCACGGAGATCCCTCTCTGGCGCTCAATCTCCATGAAGTCGGAGGTGGCCGTTTTCTTGATCTTGTTCGACTTCACGGCTCCCGCCACGTGTATGGCGCCACCGAAAAGCAATAATTTCTCCGTTAAGGTCGTTTTACCCGCGTCGGGGTGACTGATGATACCGAACGTGCGTCGTTTTAATATTTCTTTCTTTAAACCCATGCTGATTACGTGTTTTTTAGCGGGTGCAAAGATAGGAAAAGAAGTTTAAAGTTGAAAGAAGCTGGAAGAATTTAGAGAAAAGATTCTTGTCTAACTCCCCCATTTTAATTTTAGGATTTTAAATTTTGCGTTGGGGATGGTGACTATGCTTTAATCATCCCTAACCCCCTTACACAGAGGGAGGACACGCTGCGTTGGGGGAATGATGACGTGCTTGGTAATCAACTCTCCCCCTGTGTAAGGGGGGAGCCGGAGGGGTAGTTAAAGACAGTGTGTATTTGAAAATCTGAAATTAATAAGAAGGTAGTTGGGAAATATCAAACTATTCGCTACATTTATAACATTAAAAAATGAAATAAGCCATGTCCATTCCTCCCCGTAAGAATCCCAAAACACCAAAACTCTCCGGCAAGAATTGCGTACAAGTGCTACCCCCGCGGAAAAGCTCCTGTGGCAGTATATTAAAGAGAAACAAATAGATAATTATAGATTCCGAAGACAACACGGTGTCGAACCCTATATTCTTGATTTTTATTGTCCTTCTCTCCGGCTGGGAATAGAGCTGGATGGGAATGTGCATGATGATGTTATCGTGCAGGAGCATGATTGGGAACGGGAGAAGTATTTGAAAGAGATCGCGGGATTCATGTTCTACGTTTTGAAAACGAGGAAGTAACGAGTAACACGGAGGCGGTTATAGAGGTGATTCGTTGCTGGATAGCGAAAAACAACCCTTCTTGTTAATTTCGGATCTCGACTACCCCTCTAACTCCCCTTACACAGGGGAGGACACGCTGCGTTGGGGAATGGTGGTGTGCTTGGCAATCATCCCTCCCCCTTACACGGGGGAGGATACGCTACGTTGGGTAATCATCCCTCCCCCTTACACGGGGGAGGACACGCTGCGTTGGGGGATGGTGACGTGCTTGCAATCATCCCTCCCCTTACAGGGGGGAGGACACGCTACGTTGGGGGATGGTGACGTGTTTGGTAATCCTCTCTCCCTGTGTGAAGGGGGAGCCGGAGGGGGTAGTTGGAAAACTAAAATCTAAAATTAAAAAGGGGTGAATTTTTACTTTCAATTCTTTATCGTAGCTTTGCATATAATATAAAATAAGCTATGGAAAAGTATATAGGAGCGCACGTGAGTGCATCGGGAGGAGTGGAGAACGCACCGTTGAACGCCCGCGAGATCGGGGCGACGGCTTTTGCCTTGTTCACGAAAAACCAGCGGCAGTGGAAGGCGGCACCGCTGACGGCGGGGAGTATCGCACTGTTCAAAGAACGCTGCGAGGAATTCGGGTACACTCCGACAGATATTGCCGCACGACAGTTATTTGATTAATCTCGGCAACCCGGATGCGGACGCGCTGGCGAAGTCACGGGAGGCTTTCCTCGACGAGATGCAGCGTTGCGAGCAGTTGGGGCTGGATCGGTTGAATTTTCACCCCGGCAGTACGTTGAAGAAGATCAGCGACGAGGAATGTCTGGCGCTGATCGCGGAGTCGATCAACCTGACGCTGGATAAGACCCGCGGCGTGACGGCGGTGATCGAGAACACGGCGGGACAGGGATCGAATCTCGGCTACACGTTCGAGCAGATTGCCTATATTATTGACCGGGTAGAGGACAAGAGCCGGGTGGGCGTCTGCATTGATACCTGTCATTCTTTTCGCCGCGGGTTACGATTTGGCGACATCGGGAGGATTCACCGAGACGTTCGAGCATTTCGATAACGTGATCGGTTTCAAGTACCTGCGGGTATGCACCTGAACGATGCCAAAAAGAGCTGGGTTCACGGGTGGACCGCCACGACAGTTTGGGAAAAGGAACGTTGGGCATAGAGCCTTTCAAGTGGATCATGGAAGATGAACGGTTTGACGGTATACCATTGATACTGGAAACGCCGGACGAGGCGTTGTGGCCGGAGGAAATACGGATGTTAAAGGGTTTCGTGAAATGATACCGGTGCGTGCGTCTGTGAAATGGTTGTTGACAGCGGTGCCGTCCTTTCGGGGGGTATGCCTCGCATGGCACAAGTCTTGCCGGGGAAGAAGGTATGCTTAAACGGGGAGGGAGCCTTCCCGGCGAGGTGAGCGTGGAGGCACTTGTAGACAGTGTGGCCCGGTGGGGACGGACAGAACGGGAGAAAGTGATCGTGCTGGCGGGGTGGTTCCGCGAGTATATGGCGATTGATGCCGGGAAGTTCCTCACGGGAGGCCCGGACGGGGATTATTGCGAGGTATTGAAGGAGAGGAAAGGAATTTGCGGAGATTTCACGGGGTTGTTCGGGGAGTTATGCAGCAGGTTGGGGATCGAGAACGAGCGGGTGGAAGGGTACGTGGCCGAGGATGGCCGGGAGCGGGGGGAAACGTGTCTCCGGACGAATCACGTGTGGAACGCCGTGCGGGTGGCGGGGAGAGTGGTGGCACGTCGATATGATGTGGGCCGTGGGAGCGTTGGGAGAGACGCCGGGGGAATGGGTGTTCAGACGGCACTGGAACCCGGAGTACGTGTTGACACGGGGGAGAGCAATTTCTGACCACTCACATGCCGGCTGATCCGGCGTGGCAGTTGACCGACAGGCCGTACCCTATGGAACGCGTTTATCAAGGGGAATTTGGCAGATGGTGAACGGGGTGATTATTATAATTACATGGATAGTATTACGGCTTTCCGGTGCTTGCCGAGGGATGAACGGCAGATGCTTTTTGCCCGGCGAGTGAACCGTTTTAACCCGCGGAACAAGGAGGTAATGGCGGTGACGTACTATAACGAGGCGGTTTTCCTGTTGAATTATAACCGGAAAGACGCGGGCCGTGTTGAACCGGGCGAGGGAGTATTTCAGGATCGCGGAAGAGTACGCGAGGGATTTGCCCGGCGTGAAAAGAGTATTGACGAGGGACTCCGGAACGTGGAGGCTCTAATTAAATAGAGGAATGAGAATATTACATACTTCAGACTGGCACTTGGAAAGCGATTGAATGACCGGGAGCGTGCCGGGGAGCAAGTGGCCGTGATGGACGAGATCGTGCGGGTAGCTGACGAGGAGGCCGTGGTGCGGTGATCGTGGCGGGTGACTTGTTCGACACGTTTAACCCGCCCGTGGAGGCGATCGAGTTGCTTTACCGCACGTTGCATCGGTTGGCACGGGGCGGGCAGCGGCTGGTGGTAGCTATTGCCGGGAATCACGATTCTCCGGACCGGGTGGATTCGCCCGACGTGCTGGCACGGGAGAGCGGGATCTTCTTCGCCGGGAACCCGATGATCGTGTCGCGGGAGACGCAAACGGAAGGCGGGGTAACCTTGGTCCGGTCGGATGAGGGGTTTGCCGAGTTCCGCTTGCCGGGGTTTGATTACCCGTTGCGGGTGCTACTTACCCCTTACACGAACGGGCAACGGGCCAAACGCTACATGGGTGCGGAGGATGCTGACGAGGGGTTGCGGGTTTTCCTGCGGGATCACTGGGCAGGGTTGGCTGACAAGTATTGTGACACGGAGGGGGTGAACCTGTTGGTGGCTCATCTTTTCATGGCGAGGGAGGGCGGTGAGTTGCCCGAAGAGCCGGAGGACGAGCGACCGATCAATATCGGCGGTGCCGATGCTCGTCTATACTTCGTTGATTCCCCCCGGCCATGCAGTACGCGGCACTGGGACACTTGCATCGTCGGCAAACGGTGGACACGGAGCCTTGTCCCGCGGTGTATAGCGGCAGTCCCTTGAGTTACAGTTTCAGCGAGGCCGAGCAGGATAAATACGTGACGCTCGTGAACCTTGAACCGGGAGGTCCGGCCTGTGTCACGAAGCGTCGGCTGACGAGCGGGCGTCCCTTGGTGCGTCGCCGTTTCGAGGGGGTGGAGGCTGCCTTGCAATGGCTCGCGGAGCATCCCGACACGTGGGTAGAACTGACCGTTGCCACGGGTACTTTCCTCACGGCGCAAGAAGTAAAATCTCTGCACGCCGCGCATGACGGTATAGTTTGTATCATCCCGGATGTGCGTGACGCTTCTCTCGTGAACGATCGTGTGGCCTCTATCTACGACCTGCGCTCGGACGTTAACGCCCTCTTTGCCGAGTACTTCCCGCCAGCGCAAGGGACAGGAACCGAATGAAGAAATCATGATCACTTTTCCGCGAGGCGTTGTCGATTGATGGCGGTTCGAGGAAAAGTGACAGTTAAAAGATAAAAAGTTAAAAACTAAAAGATGAAATTTCTAAATTATCCCCCGTGGTTGTCTTCGGTAAGTTACAGGTTCTATCATTTTTAATTTTTTCTCAATTTTCAATTTCCTATGTTGCCCGTTAAATTAACCCTTGAAGGTATTTACTCCTACCGGGAGCGCCAGACGATAGATTTTACCCGATTGACGGAGGCCCGGTTGTTCGGGATATTCGGTCCGGTGGGGAGTGGTAAATCGACGATATTGGAGGCGATGATCTATGCCATTTACGGTACGATTGACCGTTTGAATAATGATGTAAAATATAACGTGATGAACCTGCAATCCGACCGCCTGTTCGTGGACTTCGAGTTCCGGGCGGGGAGGACGGGCGATTGTACCGGGCGACGGTGGAGTGCAGGCGGAACAAGAAGAGGTTCGCTGACGTGAGTTCGCCGAAGTACCTTTACCACGTGTGGGAGGGCGACGAGTGGTTGCCCTGTACGCGGGAAGAAGTGGTCGGGGCGATCGGGCTGACGGCACAGAATTTCAAGCGGGTGGTGATTATCCCGCAGGGGAAGTTTCAGGAGTTCCTGATGTTGCGGGACAAGGAGCGTACCGATATGATGATGGAGCTTTTCGGGGAACTCCGGCGCTACGATCTGGGTGGGCGAGTGGCTTACTTGGAGGGGGAGACGACCCGGCAGGTGATCGATTTGCGGGGACAACTCACGGGATTGGGTGAGGTGAGCGGAGAGCAGTTGGCCGAGCGGAAACAGCGTTACGCGGCCTTGCAGGAAGAGATTACCGGGGTGAAAAAGAGATTCACGAGGGGACAGGAGCAAATGGAGAGGGGGAAGAAAGTGAAACAACTCACCGACGAGCGGGTGGCACGACAGGAAGAGGAACGAAAGCTGTTGGAACAACGGGAGGCGATGGCGGGTTTGCAGGCTCGCATGGACGAGTACGAGCGATGTTTGCAACAGTTCCAGCAACCGTTGAGCCGCCACGACGAGACGGGGCGGCGGTTGGCAGAGTCTGCGCGGGTGTTGTCCGGTTACCGGGAGCAACTGACCGCTAAACAGTGGAGCTTACTCGTTTTTCCGGGCAATTCTCTCAATTGAAACAGGCGTACGAGGGACGGGATGTGTTGAAAGAGCGTGCCGGACAATTGGAACGGTTGCTGCATTTACGTGCGATAAGCAAGGAGCGGGATGAATTGAAGGAGCGACACCGCAAGGGTGAAGAAATCGTGGTGGCGACGGGCGGGAGATCGAGGTGTTACAGGAGCAGTTACGAGAGCAAAAGAGAGGTTAGAACAGTTGAACCAGTCGATACCCGATATGAAGATGTTATCGGATATTCGGGAATGGTATAATATACAACAGCACATCTCGGGAAGAGTTGACCCGTTGGCAGGAAGAGTTAGCCGGGGTGAATAAGGAAATCGCCCGGGAGGAAGGGAGGTGCGGATGGTACAGGAGCAATATCCCGCATTCGGGACGTTACAGGCCATGACACGCGAGGCGTTGCAGGAGGCTTGCCGGGAGAGGCAGGAACAACTTGCCGCCACCGTGAAGAAGATACGGGAGGAGTGGTTACATTTAAGTACCCGCCAGCGATTGGTGGATTTCGCAAGGGAGTTGTCGGAGGGAGAACCTTGTCCCCTTTGCGGGGCCTTGTCGCATCCCGCACCCTTGCACGTCACGGAAGTCGAGGGTGAGTTGAAGGAGAAGGCCGACCGTGTCGCGGGCTTGGAGGAAGAAGGGAAGGTGTTGGAACGGATGGTGTCCCGTCTGGCCGTGATCGGGGAACGGTTGCGATCGGCAGGGGAAAGGAAAGAGCAAATCATCCGACAGCAGGATGTTGCGCGGGAACGGTTACGGGAGCATCTGACCCGTTTCGCGTGGGAAGGGTTTACGCCCGATAATATGCAGTACTTGACAGATGAGATGAACCGGGTGGCGCTTTTGAATAAGGAGAAAGGGGAGCGGGAGATGGTACGCGGGAACACGGAGAAGAGCATCGAGCAGAAACGAGTGAATCTTGAAAAGTACGTCGCCCGTCTTGACGAGATCAGCCGGGAGATCGTGCAGCGGGATTCACAGACCGGGTTGTTGCGGGAGCAGCAGGCCGGGTTCGATGAAAAGGAGTACGAGGGGTGCCCGACATGGAAGTCGGTAAGGAGCTGGAAGGATGTAGGCAGCGTTTCGAGCAGGTTGGGCGGGATTATCAACGGGATGCCGCACGGTTGCAGGTGATCGAGGCGGATTTCCGGAAGTGGGAAGGAGCGTGGAGGAAAAAAGTAAGGAGGTGATTCGTTTGCAGCAGGAATTGGAAGAGGAAGTACAGGAGCTGAGTCGTTTGTTGAAAGATTCGGCTTATCCCGATCTGGCTGCGGTTCGGGAGGTGTTGGCAGGTAAGCTGGATTTGCCCGGGGTACGGGGAGAGATTAACCGTTACCGGGAGCAGGTTCACGCCGTGCAGGTTCGAAAAGCGGAGTTAGAGGTGTTGCTTGCCGGGGTGTCTTATAACGAGGAAGAACACGTTGCGCTATGTCAACGGGTGGAGGCCGCGTTGGTACGGGAACGGGAAATGCTGGCAGAACAGGGAGCTTTAGGGAACCAGATTAAGGATATGGAAACCCGTGTCGCGGCCCGGGAGAAGATCGAGCGGGAGTTGGAAGGTTTGGAGTTACGGTTGACGAATTTGCAGATGTTGAAGGGGTTGTTCCGGGGGAATGATTTCGTGAAGTTCGTTTCGTCGATTTACTTGCAGAATCTCTGTAACGCGGCGAACGAGCGTTTTTACCGGATGACCCGCCAGCGCTTGAAACTGGAGTTAAGCGAGGAAAATGATTTCGTGGTACGTGATTTCATGAACGAGGGGCGAGTGAGGAGCGCCCGCACGCTTTCCGGGGGCAGGTGTTCCAAGCCTCGTTGTCTCTGGCGCTGGCATTGACGGATAATATTCGTCATTTGACCGGGAGTAGCCAGAACTTTTTCTTTCTGGATGAAGGGATTCGGTTCGCTGGACCGGGAGTCGTTGAGTGTTGTCTTCGAAACCTTTGAAATCCTTGCGGGCCGAGAACCGGGTGGTCGGGCTGATCTCTCATGTCGAGGAAATGCAGCAGGAGGTTCCGGCATGTTTGTTCGTGGAGAACACGGTGGAGAGCGTGGGAAGCGTGGTAATGAAAAAAAAAAAAAAAGTTGAAAGATGTGAAAAGTTGAAAGTAGTTGGAAAATAAAAACTAAAAAGTTAAAAGCGTTGGTCGGCCTTGTGCGGCTGGAATCTAAAATCTAAAATCTAAAATTTAAAAAAATCTAAAATGGTAAAGGTTGGTTTGTTATCAGATACTCACGGGTGGTTGGACCCGAAGATTGTGGAGTTTTTCAAGGATTGTAACGAGGTGTGGCATTGCGGGGACATCGGGGACGTGGCGATCACGGACGCGCTGGCGCAACGATTCACGTTACACGCCGTGTACGGGAATATTGACGGGGGTATATTACGTCGGATATTCCCGGAAAGAGAGGTGTTTTACTGCGAGAACGTGAAAGTGGTCATCACTCATATCGGAGGTTACCCGGGGCATTATGACCGGAAGATTGCGGAGACGTTACGGCGGGAACGCCCGCAACTTTTCGTGTGCGGTCACTCGCATATCGCGAAAGTGAAGTACGATCAGGCGTTGGGATGCCTGCATATCAATCCGGGGGGCAGCCGGGAAATTTGGGTTCCACACGGTACGGACTGCAGCCCGTTTCGAGATTAACGGGGAACGGATTGAAAACCTTGAATTGATCGAGTTGGAAAAATAAATAATTTAAGAGTCTGTTAGGACATTTAATGCTTTCTGTTTGTTACATTTGTGCAAATTACACGTAGAATAGGAAGAACATAAAGTATATAATAAAGTATGAAAAGAGTATTACTATCGGCGGTTGCATTGCTAATCGCCTGTTTGAGCTGGGAAAATGCTGACGCACAACGGAAACCCCGTGAGGTGCAGGAACAAGCGATTAAGTACCAGCGATTAATGCAAATGATTGATGCCGCTTACGTGGATACCGTGAACTTGAAGAAATTGACGGAAGATGCCATCGTGAAGGTACTGGCTGATCTGGACCCTCATTCCGTGTATATTTCCAAAGAAGAGGTTGAAGAGGCGAATGAACCGCTGGACGGGGGCTTTTTCGGGATCGGGATTCAGTTTAACGTGCTTAACGATACGTTGCTGGTCGTGGATGTGGTTGCCGGGGACCTTCCGAGAAGGTGGGCTTGCTGGCCGGAGACCGGATTATTGCCGTTGATGGGGAGAATATCGCCGGAATCGGGATTAGCAACACGGACGTGCGGAAACGGCTGAAAGGAGAGAAAGGGTCTATCGTGAAGGTGAAAGTGAAGAGAGGCGGTGAGATCATTGATTTCAATATCACGCGTGACATGATTCCGATTTATAGCGTTGATGCCTCTTACATGATCGATAAGAATATCGGATATATCAAGATTGCCCGTTTTGCCGCCACCACGGTGGAAGAGTTTCGAAAAGGCCGTGACCGAATTGAAAGCGCAGGGATGAAAGACCTGATTATCGACCTGCAAGGAAACGGGGGCGGTTACATGGGTGCCGCTATCGGTTTGGCCGATCATTTGCTTGACGGGGAGAAGTTGATCGTGTACACGGATAGTCCTGCTTTCGGGCGTATGGGCGAGTCCTCCACGCCGGCCAGGGTTGTTCCAAGACGGACGGGTGGTCGTGTTGATTGACGGGAACTCGGCCTCAGCCAGCGAGATCGTGTCGGGAGCGGTGCAGGATTGGGACCGCGGGTTGATCGTGGGACGTCGTTCTTTCGGTAAGGGACTTGTGCAACGGCAATTCCCGTTGACGGACGGTTCTATGGTTCGTCTGACGGTGTCGCATTACTTCACGCCGTCGGGTCGGTGTATCCAGAAGCCTTACAAGGGGAAGGATTATCAGGCCGAGGTGTTCGAACGGTATAATAGTGGCGAGATGTTCAGTGCCGATAGTATTGAATTGACGGATTCCACGAAATATTACACGAAGAAGGATCATCGTCTGGTTTACGGTGGGGGTGGTATTATTCCCGACGTGTTTGTGCCGATTGATACGGGGATCAATTATAGCTACTTTAATCGTTTGCTGGCAAAGGGCGTGATCAATGAATACGTGTTGAATTACGTGGACAAGAATCGGGAATCGCTTAAAAGAAATACCCGAAGTTCGAGATGTTCCAGAAGAATTTCCAGGTGACAAGTGATATGATCGATGAGATCGTAAAAAGTGGCGAGAAGCAAGGCGTGAAGAAGGACGAGAACCTTTTCACCCCGATCGTGCCGGAAATCAAGTTGTTCGTGAAGTCGCTGATCGCCCGTGATCTTTGGAATATGAACGAGTTGTACCGAATCTCTAACGAGGAGAACAAGATACTGAAAGCTGCCGTGAAGGCATTGCATGACGGGACGTATGGGAAGATTATCAAGTAACGGGACGTTACTTGATAAGTTGCAGGTTACAGGTTGGCAGGTTACAGGTTTCGGGGATTTGAATATTTTGAGCCTCAACTTGTAACCTGTTAATTTGTAAGCGAATTGAAAAAGTTGTTTTTTAGTTCATCCCTTTGGCCTGTTTTTTGTTGCAGATATTTATTGATGTTAACAGTTATGGCGTGTGCAGGGTAGTTGAACCTGTAACTTGTAACCGAACTGAAAAATGAAACGTTTTTCAGTTCTACCATATTAACCTTAAATTTAGTGGAATGAAAAAGTTTTTATTAGTGGTGCTTGCCATGGTCATGTTAGGTAGCGTGCAGGCCCAAACGTCGTTTAAAAACAAGGTGGAAGGTTTAACCGGGACGGAATTCTATTTTGGTCCGAAGTTCGGGTTTAACGTGGCAAGTATCAGTGACGGTTTGAACAAGAGTAAGTTTAGTTTCCATCTGGGAGCTTTTTGCCGAGTTTAAATTTAATGATCTTTTCGGTTTGCAGACGGAGTTGATCTATTCTCGTCAAGGAGATAAAGGAAAGTCCGGGGGTGTGGAAGACATGGGCCCGCGTGAATTATTTGAATATTCCTGTTTTGGCTAAATTCTATGTTTGGGAAGGGGTTAGCGTTGATCTTGGGCCGCAACTGGGTTTTGCCTTGAATGGTAAGAATAAAACAAAATCCGGGGTACGGAAGTGAAAAAACGGATATTGATCATTTGAACACAGTGGATTTGAGTTTTGCCATGGGATTGTCTTACGATTTTAATATGGGATTGGTGGTTTCTGCCCGTTACAATTTGGGGTTGACGAACGTGATCGAGAAAGACAAATTCGGTGGTAATAACCAGAACCGGGTGTTCCAGTTATCAGCCGGTTGGAAATTTTAGGCGTTTATCGTAGAATATAGAAACTCGTAAGTTTCGTGACGTGAGATAGATGAGTTTTATTGAAAAGACCGCACTTTGAATATTCAGGTGCGGTCTTTTTTATTTAATATCGTATTGTTGCTTGTAAGTCAACGGAATAATTAATATGACTGATTTTGAGGCTCGGAAGGTGTAATTTGGGTAAAAAACTAGGCTTATTTCGAGTATTATTTAACGAACCTTTTTGATATTACAAATGTAGTTATTTTCTTTTAATTACCAAAAAAGTTGTCATAAGGTTTAATATGTTTGTAATCAATGGTTAAACGATAGTAATTGTTCTTTGCACATAGGCTTTCTAAAAGTCGTTTTGGACGATCTCTATAAACCTTCGTTTAACGAATCAAAAAATGATAGTGTAAAGTGGTTGTCAGACCCGTAAAGTGGGGACTGGTTGCAGGGACTGTCTAAATATCGTTTAGGCAGTCCTTTGCTATTTACCAACTACCCCTCTAACTCCTCCTTATACAGGGGGAGAGCTGATTACTAATTGGTTGCTATTGTCTTAATAATTTCTGGGTTAATATTTCCGGGGCTTGGAGGTGTTCCGGGAGGTATTCTGCTTGGTTGGCCCGGGAGGGACAGATGTCGATGCCCCCGCGGCGGGTGTAGATACAGGATACCGCAAGAATCTCCGGGTGGAAGAGGTCCCACAAGCGTTTGTAGGTCATTTCACATATCTCTTCGTGGAAATGGTTCTCGTTTCGTAGGGAGACGATATATTTCAAGAGGGAGGTATGATCCGGCAGGCAGTCGGCTTGTATATGGATGTAGATGCTACCCCAATCGGGTTGTTTCGTGATCTTGCAGTTACTCCGTAACAGGTGGCTGCATACTTTGATTTCCCCTCTTCCGGTTGTCCGGCTTTCTAGTAATGCCGGGTTTTCACTGTACTCGGTGAAGGTTTCCCGTTCGATGCCGGGCGTGGCTTCCAATAGCGTGTAATCTTGAAAATCGAAATACGTTTTTCGAGGGCTTGACGGAAAACGTGGCTTCTACACGGGTTTGCAATATTTGTTCGAGGTCCGATTTCACGGTTTGGAGGTATGTTTCTATGCCTGATGGAATGTCTTCCCCGAGGCGGGTCATGTTTAAGGAGTTCAAGTATAGTTTCAGCGATTTACTTTCCACGATACACGGGCTGTTGGCCGGGTAAACCAGTTTTAGAACCCCGCACACGGGTAAGCCGTTTCTGGTTAAGAATCCGGCCTCGTAGGCGTGCCAAGTGTCGAATCCCCGGAATAATTCTTCCGGGGTATGAATATCGTAAATCTCCGGTTTAGGCTACGCAGGACCGGAACGAGAATTGACGGGCAATAATCGGTCGGGTAGGCAACTTGTTGGCCGAGGACTTTGGATTCAATACTCATGATCAGAAGTTTTGCATGTTGTATAATTTCGTGTAGATGCCATCCAGAGCCAATAGTTCTTCGTGGCGTCCCCGTTCCACGATTTTACCCTCGTGGAAGACGCAGATCATGTCAGCGTTGCGGATCGTTGAAAGACGATGGGCCACGACGATGGAGGTGCGGTTTTTCATCAGATTATCGAGGGCCTCCTGCACGAGCTTTTTCCGACTCGGTGTCCAGTGCGGAGGTCGCCTCGTCAGGATCATGATGGGCGGGTTTTTCAACACGGCCCGGGCGATGCTCAAGCGTTGGCGTTGTCCACCGCTTAACTTGCCCCGCGGTCCCCGATACAGGTGTCATACCCTTTTTCGGTTTGCATGATGAACTCGTGGGCATTGGCGATACGGGCAGCCCGTTCGACCTCTTCCCGAGTGGCCGATTCGACGCCGAAGGCGATGTTATTAAAGATAGTATCGTTAAAGAGGATCGGGTCTTGGTTCACGTTCCACATGAGTTCACGTAAGCCGTGTAAGTGACACGTCCTTGATGTTGATGCCATCGATCAGATTTCCCCTTGATCACGTCGTAGAAACGAGGCAGGAGATCGACAAAGGTACTTTTCCCAGAGCCGGATTGTCCGACGAGGGCAACGGTCTGTCCTTTTCCTATTTTGACATTCACGTCCTTTAGGACGATGCGGTCCGGACGGTAAGCGAAACTCACGTTGCGGTACTCGATCTCTTTATTGAATCCGTTTAACGGTTTCGGTTGTTCGGGTTCCAGTATGGTTGATTCGGCATTTAGTATCTGGTCGATACGGTCCATGGCGGCGGCTCCTTTCTGGATGCTGTATAGTGCCGTGGAGAATTGTTTTGCCGTGTTGATGATCGAGTAGAAGAGAGCGATGTAGGCGATAAAGCTTGAGGCATCCATGAGAGGTGTCTGCCCGAGAATGAGAAGACCACCGAACCACACGACGATTACCACGACGATGGTTCCAAGGAATTCACTCATGGGGTGAGCGAGTGAACGACGCCACATCAGACGGTTCATGATCTGGCGATACTGTTCATTATGCGCGGTGAAGAGTTTATCCATTTTATCCTCGGCGTTGAATGCTTTTGATCACGCGGAGGCCGGAAAGGGTTTCCTCGATGTTTGACAGGATTTCGCCCATCTTGTCCTGCCCTTCCTTGGAGCGCTTTTTCAAAGGTCTTTCCCACCTTACCGATCAAGGTTCCCATGATGGGCAGTAGTACTAGCACGAACAGGGTTAGTTGCCAGCTCATGAAGATCATTCCGGAGAGGTAGATCAGGATGATGATGGGGTTCTGGAAGAACATTTCCAACGAGTTCATGATGGAGTTCTCCTACTTCCTGCACGTCACCCTGTGGTACGGGCGATGATGTCACCCTTGCGTTCTTCGGAAAGAAGGGAAGAGGCAATGATAATATCTTTTGGTATATTTTCCGACGAATATCGCGTACAACACCGTTCCGGATGAACACGATCTCGTAGGAGGCGAGATAGGAGAATCCCGTTTTGAATAATGCGGCCAGTACGAAGAAACCACCAGCAAATAGTAAGGTGGTCGATGCGGAAAAATGTTGTTTTGATAGCGTGACGTAATAGTTGAAGTTTGTCATCAAGCTCTCCTTGTTGAGTTCGAAGGGTACGAGTTCTGTTACTTCTTCCGTCACGTTGAAAAGGATGTTTAGCACGGGTACGAGTAACACGAACGAAACAGAACCGAATGCGGCGGAAAGAATATTGTAGAAGATGTTTTTTCCGAGTCTGGATTTGTAAGGAGGGATGAACCTCTTCAAAATTTGTATGAAATCACGCATAATAATTGAAAATTGAAAGTTGAAAATTGAAAATGAGAATAGAACAATTTTATTCTACATTTTCAATTTTCAATTGTTTTATAGTTTTCCCGTGTAGTTTGACGGGCTGATTTGTTTGAGTTGTTCTTTCAACTCGGCTGATACGTCAAGCGTGTCGATAAACTCAGCGATGGAGGCTTGGGTTACCTTGCTGTTGGTTCGGGTAAGGGCTTTAACGCCTCGTACGGGTTGGGGTAAGCTTCGCGGCGAAGTATGGTCTGGATGGCCTCGGCTACCACGGCCCAGTTATCCCTCTAGGTCTGCCTCGATGGCCGCCTTGTTGATGATCAGTTTATTCAATCCTTTTCAGCGTGGATTTGAAGGCGATGATCGTGTGGGCCAAGGGTACCCCGATGTTACGTAAGACGGTGGAATCCGTGAGGTCGCGTTGCAGACGGGAGATTGGCAATTTATTGCCTGAGGTGGTCAAGCACTGCATTTGCTATCCCTAGGTTACCTTCCGAGTTCTCGAAGTCGATCGGGTTTACCTTGTGGGGCATGGCTGACGAGCCAACTTCTCCGGCCTTGATTTTCTGTTTGAAGTAGGCCATGGAGATATACGTCCAGAAGTCACGATCCAAGTCTACCACGATGTTGTTGATGCGGCGCAAGTTGTCGAACACGGCGGCAAAGTTGTCGTAGTTGGATATTTGGGTGGTGTATTGTTCCCGTTCTATTTTCAGTTTTTCGGTGAGGAACTTGTTGGCAAATGCCGTCCAGTCAATCTCCGGGTAAGCCACGTTGTGGGCGTTGAAGTTCCCGGTGGCACCTCCGAATTTACCGGAACAAGCTACGTTTTTCAGTAATTCCAGTTGTTTGGTCAGACGATAGACGAATACACGGATCTCTTTACCCAATCGAGTCGGAGATGCTGGTTGCCCATGGGTCTTTGCCAGCATGGGTACGTCTTTCCACTCTTCGGCCAGCTCTTCGAGTTTGGCGATTAGTTCGTCAATCACGGGGTAGTACACGTCGTGAATGGCATCGCGGAAAGAACAGGGTACTGCCGTGTTGTTGATGTCTTGTGAAGTTAACCCGAAGTGTATGAATTCTTTGTACTCGTGGAGATTCAGTGCGTCGAACCGTTCCTTAATGAAGTATTCCACGGCTTTCACGTCGTGGTTGGTTACTTTCTCGATGTCTTTGATCTTTTGGGCATCCTCGACGGTAAAGTCTAGGTATATTTCTTTCAAGTTGTCAAACAGCGTATGGTCGAATCCCCGTAATTGCGGTAATGGTAACTCGCAGAGAGCGATGAAGTATTCAACCTCTACCATTACCCTGTAACGAATCAGGGCACTCTCGGAAAAGTAGTTTGCCAGGCTATCTACTTTGTCCCTGTATCTGCCGTCAATTGGCGAAATTGCTGTTAATGCTTGCATATTTATTTGTTTTTCACGTTATTGTTAAATCAAGGAATTTACTTTCTCACGCGAAAGTACAAAATAGTTCGTAAAGTTCATAAGGTCTGGAAAGTTTATAGACATTAAGAACTTTAAGGCAGTGTCGTTGCCTTGATGTTTGCGAAAAAATGTTTAAATTTACAGGAAATTTAATGCACTGTTTATGGGTTTTGCACGAGATTTTTCGAGAGGAATACGAGCATACGGGAAGGCGATAAGTTTGTTGTTTTCTAGTAAGTTGTGGTATTTTATGCTTTTCCCGGTGGTAATTGTCATCGTGTTGTTCGTGGCCGGTAATTATGCCGTGGGGTATTTGGGGGACGGACTTTCCGGTGTGATCGAGGTGAAAATGACGGAGTGGATCGAGGGTATATCGTGGTTGGAATGGGTGTCGGGAGTGGCCGGATTCTTGGTAAAGTTGTTAACCCGTTTCCTGTATTATATACTATTTATTTCGTTTGGGGGGTACGTGGTAATGGTGGTGATGTCGCCCGTTTACTCGTGGCTTTCGGAACGGACAGAGGAAATTGTGTCGGGACGGGAATACTCGTTTAATTTGAAACAGTTGTTTTGGGAAATCGGACGAGGTATTGCAATTTCGTTACGTTGTATGATCCTGCAATTACTTGTGATGATTGTGTTGTTTTTCGGTTCTTTTATTCCTTTGGCCGGATTGGTTATGCCTGTGCTGACCTTTTGGAGTAGGGGCTTATTTTTACGGGTTTGCTTTTATGGATTATGCTGTGGAGAGGAAAGCGTTTCCGGGTGAAGGAGAGTGTTCGTTATATGCGACATAATGCGGGGGAAGCGTGACGGCTATCGGGACGGTGTTTGCTTTGTCGTTGATGATTCCGTGGGGAAGTATCGTGGTTTGTAGTTTCGTGTCATTGCTTTCGGTTGTGGCGGGAACGGTGGTTGTGGAGAAACAGTTAAACGAGGAAAATATTAAAAAATAAAAAAATTACATGATGAGAAAGTGGCTGGTAGTTTTGATTTTGTTGGTGGGAAGTCTGTCGGCGTTTGCCGTGGAGGGGAAGGACGAATCTAGGGAGAATCGGGAACTGGTTTACAAAGGTGGATATTAAGGACGAGATCGGTCCTAGTATATGGCGGTTGGTGAAAAGGTCTTTTGACCGGGCTACGGACGAAAATGCAGATGTTATTTTGGTACACATGAACACGTACAGGGAATGGTGGTGTATGCCGATTCTCTGCGTAGCTTGATATTGAATTACCCGAAACCGGTGTGGGTGTTTATTGATAACAATGCAGCCTCTGCGGGGGCGCTGATTTCTATTGCCTGTGATCGTATTTATATGCGGGAGGGGGCGAATATAGGTGCGGCAACAGTCGTGAACCAAACGGGGATGCCATGCCCGATAAGTACCAGTCATATATGCGATCGATGATTCGGGCCACGGCTCAGGCGCACGGGAAGGATACTGTGATGGAGAACGGGCAAAGTGTGATTCGTTGGAAACGGGATCCGAGGATTGCCGAAGCTATGGTGGACGAGCGGGTTGTGGTCGAGGGGTAACGGATAGTGGGAAGGTGGTAACGTTTACTCCGCATGAGGCGATACAATACGGGTTCTGTGACGGAATTGCGGAGAGCGTGGTAGAAGTGTTACAAAAGAGGAAATTACGAATTACGAGTTACACGAGTATAAACCGACGACGATGGATCGGTTTATCGGATTTCTGATCAGCCCGATCGTGCAAGGGATTCTGATCATGATTATTATCGGGGGAATTTATTTCGAGTTACAGACTCCGGGAGTTGGGTTCCCTTGGTAGCAGCGATAACAGCGTGTTTATTGTATTTTGCCCCGTTGTATCTGGAGGAATGGCAAATTACGTGGAGATGATCTTGTTTGTGGTGGGGATTATCCCTGCTGCTGGAGATATTCGTGATACCGGGTTTCGGTGTCACCGGGGTACTGGGAATTGTTTGCGTGGTAGCGTCGCTGGTATTGGCGGGGATTGACGATTTCACGTTTGATTTCTTGCCGGATTTCACAAGTGCTATTATTCGCTCGTTGTTTTCGTGGTGAGTTGTTCGTTACTTTCGCTGTTCGGGAGTATTTGGTTGAGCCGAAAATTGTTTGGTTCCCGACGATTGAATTTTGCTCTTCACGCAGAACAGAAAGTGGAGGATGGTTTCGTGGGCGTGGATATGGCGGCAAAGGAAGAGATCGGTAAAGTGGGGACTGCATTCACAGATTTACGTCCGGCGGGGAAGGTAATGATCGGAAATGAGGTGTATGATGCTGTGTCGGATACGGGTGCTTTTATTGAGAGAGGAAAAGTGGTACGGGTGGTTAAATATCAGGCCGGGCAGGTTTACGTGGTTATAAATTAAAAGAATATACAAAAAGAGGTGTAAAATTGGAATGATATGGGAAATCGAACAATAGGTATGATAGGTGTGTTGTCGTGCTTACTGGGAGTGAATGCGGTTTCATATGCTGAGAGGCAGGAAATGATGTAAGTAAAAAATTATGCAAGATGTGGGTATGCAGGATGATGAGCGAGTACAAAACTGGATGAAACAAGGGAAGTATTACGACGAGGAGAATTACGGGGAGGCGATGAAATACTATCGCTTGGCAGCAGATGGATTTAGGATTGGTATCGGAAGGCTGCTTTGAACGGTGATTTTGCGCGCAGAATAATTTGGGGTTAATGTACAAGGATGGTGAGGGATTGCTCAAAATTATGCGGAGGCTGCAAAGTGGTTTCGTAAAGCGGCGGATCAGAATTATGATGAAGCATATTGTAACCTAGGTCTTCTTTTGAAGAGGGAAAGGGGTTGTCAAAGATGTGATTGAGGCTGTGAGATGTTATCGGAAAGCGGCAGAGTTAGGAAGTGCAAGGGGACAATGTAGTTTGGGGTATATGTATCAGTGTGGATTGGGTGTTGAAGAGAATAGTTGAGGCCGTGAAGTGGTACCGTAAAGCGGCTGATCAGGAGTATGGCAGAGCTTTGTTTAATCTTGGTGTTATGTATGAAACTGGGGTTGGAGTTGGTAAGGATAAGGATATGGCCAAGGTGTTATACGAGAAGGCCGTAGAGCAAGGATTCGAACAGGCCACTAAAGGTTAGAGCTGTTGTCGGGAGACAATACTACTTATTTGGAGTTTGAGGAGTTGGCGGATGATTATTATGAAAAGAAGAATTACACGGAGGCTTTGAAATACTATAAAATGGCTGCATCTGGGAATAAAGGGGAGTGTTGAATCGAATCGGGTATATGTATTCGGAAGGGCTTGGTGTTGCTGAGAACGGAACAGAGGCTGTGAAGTGGTTTCGTAAAGGCTGCCGAACAAGGTTATTCGATTGCCTATTATAATATGGGATTAATGTATGAACTCGGAAATGGAGTAACGAAAGATATGGGTGAGGCTGTCCGGTGGTATCGGAAAGCGGCGGATGAAGGGTATGAACCGGCAAAAGAGAAATTGAAGCTGAAAACTCTTGGAACAGTTGTAGAAACGGCTCTTTCAGAATCTGAACTTAAAGAATACTCCAGTCGGGCGGCCAAATATTATAACGAGCAAAATTACACGGAGGCTCTAAAAATTATCTGGTAGTGGCTGACTATGATGATGCCTATGCCCAATACATGGTCGGATGGTTGTATAATAATGGTAAGGGGACAACACGGAATTACAGAGAGGCGTTTAAATGGCTTTCAAAGGCTGCTAATCAAGGGAATGTTTCCGCTATGAATGAGTTAGCTATCTTGTACGAGAATGGGAACAGGGTAGGCCAGAATTTTACAGAGGCAGTGAGGTGGTATCGGAATGCCGCAAATAAGGGAGACAAAGTATGCTCAATATAATTTGGGACGGATGTACCAGTATGCGATGGGTGTTTCGAAAGACCTGTCTATGGCCAAAGTATGGTACGAAAAATCGGCTAACCAAGGATTTGATTCTGCCCAGAATAGTCTTGGAAACCTGTATTATAGCGGGAGGTGATTCCACAGGATTATGGTAGGGCGATGGAGTGGTATCGTAAGGCTGCCGCACAGGGGAATATGTACGGGGAGTTTAACGTGGGATTACTGTATGAATATGGTTACGGCGTGACAAAGAATATCAAGGAGGCTGTGAAATGGTATCGCAAGGCGGCTGATCAAGGTATGGATCGGGCGAAGACCAAATTACAGGAATTAGGACGCTGATCGGCTATTTGATTTTTTTTCAACAGGCGATTGTATTCGTTAAAAAGTTCGGGGTGAAGATGTTAGCATCTGCATTTTGTTCGATCTCTTTGCGTGACCAGAAACGCCCCTCGTCCACTTCATCGTTATTGATGTGAATGGCGTCATGAGAGGTACAAAGAAAGGGGAATACGAGTTCTCGTTCGCGGAACTCTCCCACACGTAGGAACCGAGGAAACGGGCCTTGAATTTCGTGATTCCCAATTCTTCGAAAGTTTCCCGTTTTAAAGCATCTTCTATTTTCTCTCCCAATGCAACGTGACCACCTACGGCAGTATCCCACATTCCGGGAAGAAAGTTCTTTTTCATGCTGCGTTTTTGCAGGTAAAATATCCCCTTGTCCGTTGATCAGGTGGAGATGCACGACGGGATGCAGGAGCATGGAACCGGAATGACAACTTCTACGGGTTGCTTTACCGACGACTTCGCCTTTCTCGTTCACGATAGGTAACCATTCGTCTTGACTGGCTGCTTTGGCAAGTAGTCTGTTCTTAACAAACAGCGTGAGGAAGAATAGGGCAATCAGAATATACAATAGAGGTCCTTCTATGAATTGATGTATTTCTTCGTCAAAGATAAAGGCAGAAGTGAAAGCTAGGACGGTATGCAATACGAGCAGGTAAAATAGCAGGCGTAGCATCCGGTGCATGGCTTGTTGCTGTTCCGGGGTGATCTGTAATGTCTTGCGGTATGATTCGGGCAATGTCTGAGTCATGTCCACTTTCGAGAATGCGAAGATCCCGATTAGTACACACATGGCTGCCTCTACAATGGTTTGTTGTATCCTTTCAAAAGAAGTTCCTTCGAGCAACACGCTGATTGCCGCAAGGGCAATGAAGAACAGGGTGTTGAAGAGTGTCATCTTGTTGATACGTTTCTCCCTGATCCATGAATAGAAAAACTCTCCGGCTCCTAATACGATCACGGCTATCAAACCGATTTTCGGACCAAAAATTCTTCGGCAATGAAGTATAGAAGAATAAGGATAAAGGAGGGGAGAAGGGACTTCATGCAATTGAAAATTGAGAATTGAAAATGGAAAATTGAAAGGCAGGCTACAAGTGGAATGATAACTTGTAGCCTGTAAACTTGTAACTATCTGATTTCAGCGTTGAACAGGTGTTTGTAGGTACCCATTAACTTGTTCATGATTTTGTCGATCTGTTTGTCCGTGAGGGTCTTCTCTTCGTCGAGAAGGGGTGAAACTGACGGCGTAGGACTTCTTGTCTGTACCGAGTTTTTCTCCCTCGTACACGTCGAATAACGTGACGGATTTCAGTAATGATTTTTCTGTACGGAACGCCGTTTCTTTGATTTCCTTGAAAGTGACTTTCTTATCAAGCAACAAGGCTAAATCCCGTTTTACAGAAGGAAATTTCGGTAGCGGGGTGTAGGTTACCTTGAGTTTTTTGATGGCTTTCAGAATGTTTTCCCACGAGAATTCAGCGTAGTAGACTTCTTGATTGACATCTGCTTTTTTTCAGCGGGGCTTTACTCAAGATACCCATGGATACGATATGTTTATCCCCGGCTTTGTACGTCAGTCCTTCCCGGAAGATGTCCTTGTCTGTGGCATCAATTTTCAAGTTATCGGGGTGAAGTCCTAGACGGGTTAATATCATTTCGCAATACGCTTTCAAATAGAAGAAGTCAGTTTTCGTCTCTTTGACATTCCAGGTGGTCATGTTTTTATTCCCCGTGATGAAGAGAGAAAGTAAAGTTGTCTTCTTTGTATTGTTTTTGCGGGTTGTCAATACCTTCTTTTTTGTTGAAGGTGTAGCCCTTACCGAACTCGAATAATTTCAAGTTGTTGTTCTTCCGGTTGATGTTGTAAGCAATGTTTTCCAGTCCGCCAAAGAGCAGGGATTGACGCATGGCACCCAAGTCTGCGCTAAGTGGGTTGAATAACATTACCGTCTGCGTGGGATCGAAACACTTGAAGTCTTCGTAATAGCTAGCTTTCGTCAACGAATTGTTCATTACTTCACAGAATCCGTTTGCTGCTAATAGGTCTGAGATGATGTTTTTCAACTGGAAGTCATCCGGTTTTTTCGGAATAGCTTAGTGTGGATCTTACGCTGGCAGGTACTTCCACGTTGTTGAAACCGTAGATGCGAAGAATATCCTCGATCACGTCAGCCTCTCTTTGCACGTCAACACGATAGGGGGGACATTCAACAAAAGACCCTCTTCGCACTCTTCCGCGATTTTCATTTCAAGAGAACGGAGGATGTTTTTGATTACCTCATGGTCAATTTTTTACCAATCAATCGATCTACGTGAGCATATTTTATGGACACTTCGAAATCCTTCACTGGTTCCGGGTAGATGTCGATAGGAGCGCAAGTAATCTTACCTCCGGCAACTTCTTTAATCATCATGGCGGCTAATTTCAGCGCATAGATCACGATGTTTGGGTCTGTTCCCCGTTCATAACGGAAAGAGGCATCCGTGTTCAAACCATGACGGCGAGCTGTTTTTGCGAACAAATACCGGGTCGAAACAAGCGCTTTCCAAGAACACGTTTGTCGTTGTGTCTGAGATACCGCTTTCTTGTCCACCAAATACCCCGGCGATACACATGGGGGCTTCGGTGTTACAGATCATCAGGTCATCCTCATGCAATTCTCTTTCCACTCCGTCTAAAGTTGTGAATTTAGTTCCTTTGGGCAACACTTTTTCACGATAACTTCGTTTCCTTTTACTTTGTCTTTATCGAAAGAGTGTAATGGTTGTCCCAGACCGAAAAGGATGTAGTTGGTCACGTCCACGATATTGTTGATCGGGTGTAATCCGATGGCTTTTCATCCGGTTTTGTAACCATTCTGGAGAAGGTTTTACGGTTACTCCTTCGATACATATTCCGGCGTACCGACGGCAGGCCTCGGGACGTTCTACTCGTACGGTGATTTTAGCGTCCATACTGTCCGGTTGGAAAGTTTCCACGGAGGGAAGAGTATAGTGAATATCTTGTGTCTGTTGTAAATAAGCGGCCAGATCACGAGCTACACCGAGATGTGAGGCTCCGTCAATCCGGTTCGGGGTAATATCGACCTCGATAACCGTGTCCCGATAAACATTGAAATAGTCTGCGGCCGGTATTCCAACCGGGGTATTTTCGGGTAATACCATGATTCCGGCATGATCGGTTCCAACACCGATTTCGTCTTCGGCGCAGATCATACCATTAGAGGCTACACCTCGTATTTTTGATTTCTTGATCACGAACTCTTCATCACCTTTGTAAAGGGTTGTTCCTACGGTGGCAACGACTACTTTCTGTCCGGCAGCCACGTTAGGGGCCCCGCAGACGATTTGTTCCGGTTCACCCGTTCCCAAATCAACAGTCGTCACGTGTAGATGGTCCGAATCGGGATGTGCCTCGCAAGTTAACACATGACCGATGACCAATCCTTTTAATCCCCCTTTTATTGCCTCAAATTCTTCGTACCCGCCAACTTCCAGTCCGATACTTGTCAGAATTTTGCAAATCTCTTCAGTGCTTTGGTCGATCTTTAGATAGTCTTTCAACCAGTTCAGTGATACGTTCATATTTTAATTTTAGATTTTAGATTTTAAATTTTAGATTCTATTTATTGAGTGATTTATTGATTCTTGATTCTGTGATTTTTCCCCATAGGTTAATCACCTAGTCTTTAAATCGTCAATCACTGAATCCTTTTAACTAAGGTCTAACATACGTTGAATGGGTAACCAAGCTTTCTCTTTCAAGTCTTCCGGGAGTCGTACCTCGTATTGCTCTTTTTCAAGGGCTTCAAGTACTTTTTCCAGTGTTACTTTCTTCATCTGGCCGCATATGGTTTTCGGATGAATTGGGATAAACTCTTTGGTCGGGTTATCTGCCTGGAGTTTGTGAATGGTTTCCAATTCCGTGGCAATGATAAATCGTTGTTTGGGGGATTCCTTGGCATGTTTGATAATTCCTGCCGTGGAATACATGAAAGCACGGGGATGGTTTAATATCCGGTCGTCGTGCGAACAACTGGATTCAGGATGAATCAGCACGTCGGCATCGGGATATTCTTCCAATTTATCCAGTACCATCTGAGTATCAATTTTGTTATGTACGCAACAGTCTCCGTTCCAAATTTCCATTTCACGTCCGGTGACCTTTTGTATATAGGCTCCCAATTTTTATCGGGAACGAAAAGTATCTTTTTATCTTTCGGCAGGCTTTGTACGATTTTCAAGGCATTGGAAGAAGTACAGCAGTAGTCCGTGTAAGCCTTTTACTTCAGCTGTGGTGTTCACGTAACTGACAATAAGGCCATCCGGGTTTGCTTTTTCCATTCTTCAAGTCATATCCGCTTACTCCCTCGGCTAAAGAGCAACCGGCTCCTTCTGCGGGGATCAGCACTTTCTTATTGGGGGAGATAATGGATGCTGTTTCTGCCATGAAATGCACACCGCAAAAGACGATGATATTGGCTTCTGTGGTTCCGGCCATCTGGGAAAGCCCTAGGGAGGCTCCCCAAATAGTCTGCAATGTCTTGTACTTCAGGACGAGTATAATAGTGTGCCAAAATGATGGCATTTTTTCTTTCTTAAGTTGTTTTATCCTGTCGATAATCTCTCTGTCTGCGTCATAACCTTGTTTTTTGAGACTTCAAAGATATAATAATTTTAGATTTAATGATTTTAGATTGAAACTTACGAAAGTAAGTTTTATAATCCTCAATTTTTATCTTTTAGTTTTAATCTTTTAGTTCATCTTAATGTTCATGCTAATATCCAAAGCTGTAACCGAGTGGGGTGAGGGCACCGACACTGATGTAATCAACCCCGGTAGCGGCAACACCTTGGAGACGGGGGATACCATGTTTCCGGATGCCTCTGTCTTTGCCCTGCCCGCGATAAGTTTCACAGCTTCGGCCATAGTTTCGTTACTCATGTTGTCGAGCATGATAATGTCTGCACCCGCGTCAATGGCTTGTTGTACCTCTTCTAATGTTGTGGTTTCCACTTCCACCTTTGATACTTAACGGAAGGTTCTGTTTTACAGCTTTCACTGCATTAGGAATACCTCCGGCAATCTTTGATATGGTTGTCTTTCAGCATGATCATATCGTAAAGTCCCATCCGGTGATTGGAACCACCTCCATGGTGTACGGCCATTTTGTCCAGTACTCGCAAGGCCGGGAGCTGTTTTCCGGGTGTCCAGTAGTTGGGTATGTGTTCCTGCCAGCTCTTTCATGTAGTGAGAAGTAGCTGTTGCAATACCGGACATCCGTTGCAGGATATTCAATGATAGACGCTCCCCACAAAGTAACGTGCGGTAGCTGGCTTCGATGCGCAGGATGATATCCCTTTCTTTACGGCAGTCCCGTCAGTAACGAGAGGTTCCCATACTATATCTTTTTCAAATCTTTCAAATACTTGTTTTGCGATCTCCAGCCCGGAAATAACACCGTCAGCTTTTGCTTTCATTTCGGCAACTGCTTTAGCATGTACCGGGATAATGGCGTTGGTCGTAATATCTCCCGTTGCGATGTCTTCTTCTATCGCAAGGTCGATGAGTCTGTCTATGAGCGAATCGTACATATATTAATTTTAGATTTTAAATTCAAAATTTTTGATTTATGATTTTAGATTAAATCCCTCCCGGCTACGCCGTACCGCTATAAACAGGGAGAGTTAAAAATACCATCTTGAGATTGAAGAGTAACTAAACTCCTCCCTCTGTTTTAGAGGGAGATACCCGAAGGGCGGAGGAGTTCTCATTTTCAATTTCCATTTTCCATTTTCAATTGTTCAGGATTACCGGTGTTGTTTTGATTTCTTTGCCCTTCTGTTGAATGATATGGCAAACATAGTCATCATTCGGGGTGGGGTAGTCGGAACGGAAATGACCGCCGCGGCTTTCTTTACGGAAGAGGGCGGAACGGATGATTAATTCGGCAACGGTAAGTAAGTTTTTACTTACCAGCGAATAGTATTCGTTCTCTTCGAATATTTCGGTTTGTTCCAAGCGGAGCAAGGTTTCCAATCCTTCCTGCAATCCGTTTTCCGTGCGAATAATGCCGGCCTCTTGAGTCATGATGTCGGCTACCTTGTTTTTTAAAGACAGGTAGGCATCTAGTTTCTGCTCGATATAGGGAGAATAAAGGCATGGTTTCCGGAATCGGGTCTTCGCGGCGGTTACGCACGGAATCTTCCACGGCACGTTTCCCGAACACCAAACATTCGATCAGTGAGTTAGACGCCAGTCTGTTGGCTCCCATGATACCGGATGAGGCGAGTTCTCCGCACACGTACAAGTGTGGGATATTGGTACGTCCCGTGAGATCCGTTTTCACCCCGCCCACGGTGTAATGTGCGGCAGGAGCAACCGGAATACGGTCTGTCATGTCGATACCTAATTCCGCACATTTCTCGAAGATGTTGGGGAAACGTTTTCTGATCTTTTCCGGATCAAGGTGTTTTAATGATAAGTAAACGTAGTCCTCGTGGTGTTCTTTCATTTGTTGGAATATGGACTGTGCCACGATGTCCCGTGGGGCAAGTTCTGCCAGTTCATGTTTTCCCAACATAAAGCGTTCACCTTGTTGATTTAATAGGTGTGCGCCTTCACCGCGCACGGCTTCGCTCACCAGATATGCCTCCCCGGTAGGTGTGTAGATAGCGGAAGGATGGAAATTGAATGAATTCCATGTCCACGATTTCGCATCCGGCATTATAGGTTAAAGCCAAACCATCTCCGATGGTTGTGTGAGGGATTGGTGGTTCGTTTATAGATGGCCGAGGTTCCTCCGGAAGTCAAGAACACGTTGTGTCCCGTGAAGACCTCTCTTCCCGGTTCTCGTTAAAATCCCAGCATCTGACACCATAACATCCGTGTTCGTCTTGTGATAAGGCAATGACGGCATGATTATCGAATATTTCCACGGTAGGACAATGCTCCACTTTATCAATCACGAAATTCGTGATCATTCTTCCGATGGCATCTCCACCGGCATGGAGAATTCGTTTTTGATGATGGCCTCCTTCCAGCCCTAGGGCCAGTTCTCCGTTTTCCGTGTCGAAGTGCATACCGTCATTGATTAATTCCTGTATGCGGGCAGGCCCTTCATTTACCAGTACGTTCACCGCGGGATAGTCGCATAAACCTCTTCCTGCCGTGATCGTGTCTTGAAAGTGAAATAACGGGGCGTCATCTTCTCCGGTGACTGCCGCGATTCCTCCTTGGGCAAAATAAGAATTACTTTCCCTAATATTTGATTTAGTTAAAAGTGCAACTTTCCCGTAGGCAGATGCACGATAGGCCGTGTAAAGACCCGCTAAACCACTCCCGACAATGATATAATCGTAATTACGCATTTTTGTGTCATGTAAATTGGCACGAAATTAGGATTTTTTATCTATATCCCGCCTCTTTCCTTCGTTTTTCATTTTCTAAGAGGGTATTTTCCGTTTTCCATTATAAAAGTAGTAATTTTGAGTTTCTAAAGTTGAATAGAGATGAGAGCATTTGGATGGTTCATTATCACCCTTTTATTAGGAGCTTGTTCTGCGGACAAGCCTTCTAAAAAGTGTATTTACCCGGCAGGAGATTTGTTTTTCAGTAAGGAAAAAGCGGGGTGGGATGAGGTATATATTGGTAAGGAGCGTTCCGACACGGTATTGGTGTACAATCCCACGAAAACGGGGATTCGTTTGGAAGGTTTTAATCATTTCCGGAGATCACTTGTCGGAAGATCGGACACTCCGAACAGGATTGGAGTTTGGGAGGATATACCGTGGCACCCGGAACTTGTGACACGTTAATCGTGACGTTACGTTTAAAGAATGAGTCCATGTTAGGTAATTATTATAACGTGATGCGTTTCATGATAAACGGGGAGGTGAATTATGATTACGGGTTTATGATTGATGTGCCTGTACGGGAGAATTTTGACATTGGAGCGAGGAAGAAAAAGCACAAGCCCCTCATTTCATGGTGGACTCGACGGAACGTGATTTTGGAACACTTCGGGAAGGAGAGGAGGCCAAGATGATTTTTAAAATTCAAAATGTTGGGGAACGTAACTTGATCATCCGTAAAATAGAAACCACTTGTGGTTGTACCGCGGTACTCCCAGTCAGCGTGTCCTTCTTCCCGGCAAAGAAATGGACTTGAATGTCATCTTCCACTCTGCCGGGCGAAACGGTAAACAGCGTAAAGTTATCACTCTCTTTTGTAATGATCCCCGTCAACCCACGATCCAGTTGATTGTGAAAGGGGAAGTGAACTAACGATAGGGTATGATTTTATTGATTATCTTTGTTCGAGTAAAAAGGAGATAGAAATGGAATTACGAACAGAAAATGTGACGAGATACATCATGCCATTACGAGAGGGCGGTTCATTACCGGCATTGGCGGAGGCGGAGGATGGATTCAAGTACGTGGTGAAATTCCGGGGTGCTGGGCATGGCACGAAGGCTCTGATAGCCGAACTGATCGGAGGGGAGATTGCTCGTGTCTTGGGATTACGAGTACCGGAGTTGGTTTTTCTACAACTGGATGAGGCTTTCGGTCAGGCGGAGGGAGATGAGGAAATACAGGATTTGTTGAAAGCGAGCCGGGGATTAAATCTCGGGTTGCACTTTTTATCCGGGACTCTTGCATTTGATCCCACGGTAAACGTGATTGATACGGAACTGGCCTCGAAAATCGTTTGGTTGGATGCTTTACTGACGAATATTGATCGCACGGTTCGTAACACGAACCTGTTGATGTGGGCACAAGGAACTATGGTTGATAGATCACGGTTCGTCACTCTATTTTCATTATTCTTGGACGAATTGGCAGAAACACGCTTTGAGTCCTTTTTGCAGAAGTAAAGAATCATGTTTTATTACCTCGGGCAAGTCAATTGGCAGAAGTCGATGCCGGATTGAAACCCGATTGACCCCGGAAAGGATAAGGGAAGTCGTGGCGTTGATACCGGAGGATTGGCAAATTGGGATGATCTGGGTATTACAAATCAAGAAATACGGGAGACGTATGTTCGTTTTTTAACGGAACGGGTTGCACATTCGGAAATATTTATAAAAGAAGCACAACATGCCAGAGAGATACTTTGTATGAATATGCCGTTATCCGGGTTGTCCCGGCGGGTGGAACGGGAAGAATTTATTAACGTGGGGATCATTTTGTTCTCCAAGCGGAAAAAATTTCTGCGGGCGAAGTACGTGCTTCACGAGGAAAAATTAGGATGCTATTTCCGGAAATCGATATAGAGGAGATTCGGTGAACCTGCAAATTTTCGATCGAATTTGTTCCGGTTCCCGTGATGGCGGACCGATTGCCGGATTGATATTCCGGAGCGTTTCCGTTGGCTGACGGCCGTTCGTAGCACGATAATTCAAACCTCTCGTCCGCATCCCGGTTTCTGACTGATCCGATGTTACTTTTGATAAGTTATTTGATGAGTTTGTGATGTAGATATATAAAGAATAGGTGGAGAATTTCCACCTATTCTGAAACACACTTGAAGGGATTATTTCACGATAATGGTAAACAATCGTTCACATCTTTAG
>VOFG01001539.1_pt1 | contig 32116 bp, 47 predicted proteins | sample 5384171 | NCBI WGS metagenome assembly VOFG01 (sample SAMN12384726, study PRJNA508395) | human gut metagenome | isolation source: healthy gut F | host: Homo sapiens
GGCATCTTCTGACTCGTCTGCGACACAGAAACACCTGACTCGACGACTTCCCTGTCATCCTTTCCGGACTCAGACAGGCCACTTTTTCATGAAAGCGCATCCATATTGGGCTAAATTCTGGTCTGTAGCAAGGGGAAGCAGCTCTGTCTCCCACTTCGGCAACTTTTCTCGCGTATTCAGGCCATTATCATGAACTGACCCAGATCAGCGCGCCATGCTTCATATCATGTTACAGCATGTCATATTCAGATGCGCTTCAAATCCGCAATTTAAGGCATTTCCCGGCAAAAGCGTTCCCCGCTGATTACCGTTTCAATCATCCGGAGCAAAATCCGTATTCGGGCTTTCAAATATGGTCGTCTCAAATTTTTTTCCGCAGTTCGGGCGCTTACTGAGATTCTTCTTGAATCGACATCTTCTATTTGCCTCTTTTGCTCTTTCGAATACGAACAAACCATCGTAAAATCATAGCATATGCCGACCTGTTTTACCCAAAAGGCCATCGTAGTGTGGATCTCTCTTGCGGTTTCTGTGCCGCATTAAATATGCTCCACCGGCAGTCTTCCCATTTCTGACATACAGAGGCACTGAGAGATCAAAAATGTTGAAATACCTGATCGATAGTTGCCGCAAAAGTTCGTTTTGAGCTTGTTTGGTACTGTGCACAAAGATATTTTGAGAGCAGCAAAATGGTTACAGAATTGAAAAGCGGGGCGCATTTCAGGTTGTCTGCAAGCGCAAGCGGAGTAGACAAGCCGCGATCTGGCACAGCAACGCGCGAGATCTCGAATATGAAGGCGAATTCGACGCGAACGGCGCCGGAGCGGCTGATCGCCACTACTCGGCGCCAGCGGTCGCCAATTCAAATCGAAGCGTCATTGCGAACCAGCCGCAGGCTGGTTCGGCGGTCCCGTGAATCTTATTGGAGTGTTCCGATGTGCTTGTAAGGGCGTGACTCTGCTCACGTTCCGCCACAAGCCCCTCTATCAAGAAGGGGCTTCGGCGTTGATGAGAATATCGAGGAACACCAGGCCCGCGTAGACCGTGCACTGTCCATCGCGCAGGCGGCGGATGTGGTTGGTGCGGAGCGTTGCCACCATATCGTCCACGACCTCCTCCACCGGCTCGATGCGGCGGGCGGTCTGCGCGTCCACGGCGGTGAAGCTGCGGTAGGCATAGTCCATGATCTCGCGCAGAGCCTCGCCGAGCACCTGCAGCTCCTGCTGCGCGGTCTCGGAAAATTCAATGCCCTTGCTGCGCAGCTCCTCGGCATTCTCCGTGAGATTCACGGCATAGTCGCCGATGCGCTCAAACTCGGAGAAGCATTGGATGTAGTAGTTCAGCAGGTCGTTGCCGTGTCCCGGCGGGACATGGCTGGAGAGCTTGATGAGATAATTGTCCACACTGTCGGCCAATGCGTCGATGTGGTCCTCGTTGCGGTCGATCACGTCGATGGTATGCCGGTCGAAATGATGCAGAACGTCCAGCGCGCTCATCACGCCCGTGCGCGCAAGGCGCGCCATGGCGCCGATGGCGTCCGACGCGGCGGAGAGCGCCAGCGCGGGCGAAGCGAAGAACTTTTCATCGAGCTGGGAGAGCTCGTGGTCGACGTTCTCGCCGATCTGCTGATCGTCCTTGACGAGGACACGAGAAATCTTTTCAAACTGCCCGCACACCGGCAGGAGCAGAACCGCGGTGGAAAGGCGGAAGATCGTGTGGACGTTCGCGATGGCGCCGGAGGTCATCGTCTGCCCCCACAGGCCGTCGAGCGCGCCCGCATGGTGCAGGACGGTCAGCGCCGTGATGATGATAACGGAGGCGCAGAGGTTGAAGATGATGTGGACGACGCCCGTGCGCTTTGCGTCCGCCTTCGAGCCGATGGAGCAGACGATGGCGGTGGTCACGCAGTCGCCGATGTTCACGCCGATGATGATGGCGTAGACCGAGCCGAAGGTCAGCGCGCCCGTCATGGAAAGCGCCTGCAGGATACCGATGGTCGCCGACGAGCTCTGAATGAGGAAGGCTACGCCCGTACCAGCGAGGAAGCCGAGCACCGGCGCGTCGGCAAGGCCGGAGAACATCTGCGCAAACGCGGGCGACTCACCCAGCGGACTGACCGCTGCGGTCATGTTCAGAAGGCCGGTAAAGAGGATGCCGAAGCCCATCGTGATGCTGCCGACGGTGTCACTGTGCGGCGTCTTGATGGCCATGATGAAGAGGATGCCCGCGATGGCGGCGAGGGGCGCAAGCGTGGAGGGCTTGAACAGATTGAGCCACGCGCCGCCGTCGGCGTTGAGGTCGAGCAGTCGGATGATCTGACCCGTGATGGTCGTGCCGACGTTCGCGCCCAGAATAACGCCGATGGACTGGTGCAGCGTCAGCACGCCCGCGCCGACCAGGCCCGATGTGAGCACGATGGTCGCCGTCGAGCAGCAGGAAGCCGACGATGGGACTGTTTGTCACCTTGCCCATTGCTTTCAGCGCGCCGGACGAGCCGTGCTTCGGCCCATCGCCCATCATACGCATACCGTAGAGAAACAGCGCCAATCCGCCGAATAGTGCGATGACATAGAAAAATACTCGTTTTACCTTCTCCCATCCTCCCCGCGGGAGGCCATATAAATATCAAACTCTCACAATTTAATATTTGTAACATCGCGTTGAAAAATGGAAGAAAAAATTTAGGCGGACAGATCGTCCGCCCAATTTTTGGAATTTCCTTGTATGGGGACGATGCCCTCATCGGCCCGAAAGCGTTCGTTTTGCTGTGCAGCTGTACCGAAAGGCGATGCGCAGAGCGCAGAGACCTTCGGGCGGTAGGGTCTGGCGCGACGGACAGCTGATGGCTGGGATTTTTTGAGTCAAATTCAGGACAACGGTACGCACCTTGCCCTCTTTCTTTTTCTTGGAAGATTGAAACCATTCTTTTCTTTCTGGCACAGAAAGAAAAGAATGGTTTCAAAACTCCCCCAGTCTGCGTGGGCGCAGACAGCTCTTGGTAGAGGGGCCCTAGTATCATTGAATGTGTACGTGGTTATTGATATGGTCGATGCAATAGCAGTGGTAGCCATTGCACTTTGAGCAATAGCGGAACTCGAGGTCGGGATAGTCCGTATCCGTCCGGCCGCAGACCTCGCACTTGTGCCGATAGGGGCTTTTCGCCGGATTTGGAGCGGTAGGAATTGGCCCAGTTCGCGTTCGGCCTAGGCCCGGCTGTGGTGCGGTAGTTGCGGTGCGGCCGCCGCCACGAATCCGGGAACAGATTGAGAAAATCGCGGCCGAAGAACAGGAAATAGTTCGCCAGCGGGACAAGCGGCATCAGCCAGTAGAAGCGCAGCAGCGAGTAGGACAGCAGCATCTGGACGACGTTCCATGCCGTGACGCCGAGATAGACCCACGCGAGATACTTGAGCTTGAGCGGCAGGATGAACATCAGATAGACGCGCAGATCGGGTGCGATTGTCGCGACGGCGAGGAACAGGCTGAGGTTCAGGGCCGAGGCTGTCGCCGGATATCCCAGCAGGAGGGCGGCGAGGTCGGTCATCAGAAGGCCCACCAGATAGTAGAGGTTGAAGCGAAGCGTGCCCCAGTAGTTCTCCAGGATCTTGCCGAACTGATAGCAGCAGTAGAGCGAGACGGCCGCGAGCAGTGCGCCCCAGCTCGAGGCGTCGAGCAGGTAGGTGAAGATGTAGCTGAACAGCCGCCAGACCTGCCCGTGCAGCACCTTCGTGGGGCTGAAGCAGAGCAGGGAATAGACCACATGGCTCGGGTCGATGACCGAGAGGGATGTACGTGATGACATTGCCGATGCCGATGACCATCATCAGATTCGGAATGCCCTTATTGCGGTTTTTCAGACAGAAGCGGTCGAACCGCTTGCGAAGCTCTTTCATGATGTAAAAACTCCTTTGCTGCGAATATCTGTATGATACAGGAACGGCGCGGAAAAATCTATGGTCAAACTGTAAACTCTGTGGAAAAGTATAGACAAAATATTTTGAATTAGTCCGCAAAAGCCGTTGACTTTTGCCGAAAAGCACGTATAATAAATATGCTTATAAGGCGAGACAACTGAATCCTTTATCGAGAGTGGCGGAGGAACGGCCCGATGAAACCCGGCAACCTGCGAAGGCAAGGTGCCAAATCCGGCGAAGTGATCGAAAGATGAGGAATGAACTTCCAAGTGCGTCTGTCGATGACTGACAGAGGCGCTTTTTTCATATCCCGACGAATGGAAAGGAACAGGACTTATGAACAACGAGAAACGGATCTTTACCTCCGAATCTGTGACCGAGGGCATCGACAAGGTCTGCGACCGCGTGTCCGACAGCGATGCTCGATGCGGCGCTGGCGTATATAACCCGATGGCGCGCGTCGCCTGCGAGTGCACGGCGACCGGCGTCGATGAACGTCATGGGCGAGATCACGACGACTGCTACGTGGACATCCCGAAGGTCGTGCGCAAAGCGATCTGCGAGATCGGCTGGCGACAACGCGGCGGCGGGCTTTGACGGGCACAGCTGCTCCGTGCATCGCGCTGCGACGGCAGTCGCCGGACATCGCGATGGGCGTCGACAGCTCCTACGACGACAAGAACGAGATCGGCGCGGGCGACCAGGGCATGATGTTCGGCTTCGCCTGCCGTGAGACGCGCGAGCTGATGCCGGCTCCGATCCCTACGCGCACAACCTGACCAAGGCCTGACGGCCCTGCCGCGCGTGAGCGGCGAGCTGCCGTGGCTCCGCCCGGACGGCAAGAGCCAGGTCTCCGTGCAGTATGCCGCCGACGGCACGCCGGCCCGCATCGACACCGTCGTCGTCTCGACGCAGCACGCGCCCGACATCGCGATCGAGGACCTGAGCGCGCAGGTGATCGAAAAGGTCATCCAGCCGAACCTCCCGTCCCGTCTGCTCGACGAAGACGAAATATTATGTGAACCCGACCGGCCGTTTTCGTCATCGGCGGCCCTGCGGGCGATTCGGGCCTGACGGGCCGCAAGATCATCGTCGACACCTACGGCGGCTATGCCGCGCACGGCGGCGGCGCGTTCTCCGGCAAGGACCCGACAAAGGTCGACCCGCAGCGGCGCATACATGGCCCGCTACATCGCGAAAGAACATCGTGGCCGCAGGTCTTGCCGACAAAGTGCCAGCTCCAGCTGGCCTACACGCCATCGGCGTGGCGCAGCCCGTGTCCGTGCTGGCCGAGACGTTCGGCACCGGCAAAATTTCCGACGCAGCCCTCTCTGATCTCGTCCGCGCCTGCTTCGATCTGCGCCCGGCGGCCATCATTGAAGGCTCGGCCTGCGGCGGCCCATCTATGTGCAGACCTCGGCCTACGGCCACTTTGGCCGTGAAGAATTGAATCTTCCGTGGAAAACGGTCGATATGACCGAAGCTCTGCTTGCAAAAGCGTAAAAAAATAGAGTATGATGCTCTTGTCAAAGGAGCGAAGAACTATGAAGAAAATTGAGATCATGGGCTGCGGCTACATCGGCCTGCCCACCGCCGTCACGTTCACGCTCGCGGGCTATGAGGTCTGCGGCTTCGATGTCAAGGCGGAAACCGTTGAAATATTGAGCCAGGGCAAGATCAACATTGTCGAACCCGGCCTGCAGGAGGCGCTCACCGAGGCAATGGCGACGGGCCGCCTGCACTTCACCACGACGCCGGAACCGGCGGATGTGTTCATCATCGCCGTCCAGACGCCCTACCGCGAGACGCCGGAGAAGAAGCGCGTGTCCGACATGCGCTTTGTCGAGTCCGCGGCGCGCGAGGTCGGCAGCGTCATCCGCCCCGGGCGGACTCTGCGTGCTGGAATCACGTCGCCTCCCGGCTCGACGCGGCTCGTCGAGCAGATCGTCTCCGAGGTCAGCGGCCTGAAGCCGGAAGAGTTTATGACGGCGCACTGCCCAGAGCGCATCATTCCGGGGCGGATGCTCCTTGAGCTGCGGCAGAATGACCGCATCATCGGCTCCAATCGTCCCGAGGCGGCGGAGTACGCCAAGTCCATCTATGAGAAGGTTGTCACGAAGGGCACCATCCGTCTGACGGACGACTTGACGGCGGAAATGTGCAAGCTGACGGAAAACACCTTCCGCGACATCAACATCGCCTACGCCAACGAGCTGAGCAAGGTCTGCGACCGTCTCGGCATCGACGTCTTCCAGCTCATCGAGCTGGCCAACGGCCATCCGCGCGTGAACGTCCATACGCCGGGCGTCGGCGTCGGCGGGCACTGCATCGCGGTCGACCCGTGGTTCATCCATGAGAAATTTGAGGACATCACGCCGCTGATCGCCGAGGCGCGGCACGTCAACGACACGAAGCCCGAATGGGTCGTGGAGCGCATCGGCCGCGACGTGAAGCCCGGCGCGAAGATCGCCGTGCTCGGCATGAGCTTCAAGGCCAACATCGACGACACGCGCGAAAGCCCGTCCGTCCTGTTTGCAAAAGCTCCTCGAGGAAAAAGGCTATCAGGTCATTGCCTGTGAGCCGTATATCGAGGGCGACGTCGCCGGCTTCCCCGAACCACACGCTGGAAGAGGCGATGGCCGCGTGCGATTACGCCGTCATCACTCTGACGCACGACAAGTTCAAGGAGCACAAGGATCTCATCGCGGCGAAACCGTATTACGACTGTGTCGGTTTGATGCGGTAAGGCTTGCAATTTGGCGAAAGTTTGGGTATACTAATCTCAGAATATTGACAGGAGGTCATTTTTATGGCTGCAAAGATCGAAAAAGTCCACCATCATCGGCGACGTTCTGGACATCGCGCCGGAGACCGCTCTGCTGTTCATGGCCATCGGCATGCACTGCCTCGGCTGCCCGTCCTCCCGCGGCGAGACCGTCGAAGAGGCCTGCATGGTCCACGGCGTCGACTGCGATGCATTCCTCGCACAGGTCAACCGCTTCATCGAAGCAAACGAAGAAGCAAACAAGTAATTTAACGGTATTCAGCAAAAAGCGGCCTTTGGCCGCTTTTTTGAGTAAACGGAGAACCTATGAAGATCCCAATTTCCAAACGGCTGCGGCTCTGCGCGCCGCTGGTGCCGGAGGGGGCCCGCGTGGCCGACATCGGCACCGACCACGGCTATCTGGGCCTCTATCTGCTGCAAAACGGCCTCGCCGCCCATGTCCTCGCTGCCGACCTCCGTCCGCAGCCGCTGCAAACAGCAAAGCTGCACGCGGCGAAGTTCGGCTTCGCCGGACAGATGGAGTTCCGTCTTTCGGATGGCCTCGCGGAGATCGCACCGGACGAGGCCGATACCATCGTCTGCGCGGGCATGGGCGGCGACCTGATCGTCGAAATTTTATCCGCCTGTCCGTGGCTGCGTGACCGGAATTACACGCTTATCTTGCAGCCGCAGTCTGCCGGGCGGGACCTGCGCCGCTGGCTTGGCGAGCACGGCTTTGCCATCGAGTGCGAGCAGCTTGTGCAGGACGGAAAATTTTTATACACGGTGCTCCGGGCGCATCCGGGCGAGGGCACTCCCCCTCGCCGGGCGCGCAGTATGTCTCGCCGTGGCTGCGCCAAAGCGGTTCGCCGCTGCTCGGCGCGTACCTGCAGCGCATCGAAAACGCGCTGCGGCGGAGCGTGAAGGGCCTGATGGGCGCGGGCATCAGCGGCCCGAGCGCCTGGCCTATTACCGGCAGGCGCTGGAAGAAGTCGAAGAAATGAGGAAGAACGATGAGAACGGTACGGGAAATTTATGATGCCCTCTTTGCCTTCGCGCCGGAGCGCATGAAGATGGGCGACTGGGACAATGTTGGCCTGCTCTGCGGCCGGTTCTCCACGGAGGTGGAGACGGTGCTCGTGGCGCTCGATCCGCTGCCGGACGTGATCGCCGAGGCGGTGGATGGGGCGCGCAGTGCATCGTGACGCACCATCCGCTCTTTTTGACCCGCCGCGCGCCATCAATGAGACGACGCTCGCGGGCCGCTCCGTTCTGGAGCTGATCGAGCACGGCATCGCAGCAGTCAATCTGCATACGAATCTCGACTGTGCACCCGGCGGCGTCAATGACGCGCTGGCCGCGAAGCTGGAGCTGGACAACGTCCGCATCCTGAACCCGGCGGGCGAGGACGATGCAGGGCGGCCCTACGGCCTGCTCCGCCGGCGGCGAGACAGAACAGACAGATCTTGCGGACGTTTGCGGGCTTTGTCAAGGAGAAGCTGGCCTGTCCGGGGGCTGCGGTTCGCCGACGCCGGAAGCCCGTGCGCTTCGTCGCCGTCGGCGGTGGGAGCTGCGGCAGCGCGATCGATGAGGTGCTCGCGGCGGGCTGTGATACGTTCGTCACGGCGGACCTCAAGTATCATCAGTTTGAAGAAGCGTGCTGGCGCGGGCTGAATCGGGATCGACGCGGGCCACTTTGAGACCGAAGATCCGGTCTGTGAGGTGCTGGCCATGCTGCTGCGGGAGCGTTTTCCGGAGCTGCGCGTCCTGAAATCGGCGGTACATCGCGACGAGACCCAATTTTTGGTTGATTTTTACCGCTGACCTATGATAAAATATAGGGCAGAAAACTGATACGAAGGGAAGAAACTCCATGTCCGGACATTCCAAGTGGCATAACATTCAGAAAACGAAGGGCGCGCAGGACGCAAAGCGCGCGGCGGCCTTTACGAAGATTTCCAAGGAAATGATCGTCGCGGTCAAAGGAGGGCGGCGGTGTGGCCGACCCGGCCTACAACTCCCCGCCTGGCGACGGTCATCGCCAAGGCGAAGGCGACCAATATGCCGAACGACAACATCAAGCGCGTGCTCGAAAAGGCCGGCGGCGCCGGTCAGGGCGACAGCTACGAGACCATCACCTACGGGGACACGGCCCGAGCGGCATCGCCGTCATCGTCGAGACCATGACCGACAACCGCAACCGTACCGCGGGCAGCATCCGCCATCATTTCGACAAGTACGGCGGCAGCCTCGGCGCCAACGGCTGCGTGAGCTGGTCGTTCGACAAAAAGGGCGTCATCGTCATCGACAACGAGGACGAAGAGCTGGAAGAGGATGCCGTCATGATGGACGCTATCGACGCGGCGCCGCCGACTTCCAGCCGGAAGAGGGACTGCTTCACCGTCTATACCGACCCCGACTCCATTAACGACGTCGCCAAGGCGCTCGAGGACAAGGGCTATAAATTCGACTCCGCCCAGATCGAGATGGTCCCGGCCAGACCTACCAGAAGCTCGAAAAACCCAGGGAAGACATCGCCAACATGGAAAAAATGCTCGACATCTTCGAGGACGACGACGACGTCCAGAACGTCTGGCATAACTGGGACCTGACAGCAGGATTACACAGTGGATCAACCGCTTAGCACGGATATCGGAAAAAACATATCCATTGCCTGAACGGCCACCGTATGCATCAAAGCAGGCCATACTTGTCAACTGGGAGAGCACGATTTTGATCTGCGACTGTTCAAAGGCCGGAAGCATTCAGGGGACTGATGCAAACCGCAGCGACCTGTTTTTGGTTCGTAGGGACGACGACGATGAGGATGAGGATTCCGGAACGCTTTTGCTGAATGGCTGCAAACTCTCCGGTGTCTGGGGAAAGAGAACTGCGGCGGAACCTTTGAAGCCGTAAATGTGACCGCAGTGATGGAGAGAGTATTTCTGTACGGAGATGACGGATACGAGGCAAAAATCACAGATTCCAACATCTCATCCTCGGAAACGGCGATCATCGTCAGTCGCAATTTTCTGACGCTGCGGAATACGGTGGTGCAGGTATCGGAATACGCGATCAAAAGCATCTCCTCTGATGTAGAGATCTATGGCGGCACCGTTTCCGGCGAGAGTGCGGATATTTCTCTTGAACAGCGGTACGCTGCAGCTGCACGGCAGGATCGACGGTCTGACCGGATCGACGTGATCGGTAACGGCACGATCTGTGCCAACGCGGGCGGAACAGAGCCGTTTGAGACGTCAAAGCCTGTTATGCTATATTTCGGACAGGAGTGCCAAGCTGGCTGGGCAGGCGATCGTCACAGACGCGGAGGAAGGTCAGTTCGAACTGGCAAACAGCACGGAAGACGTCTATCTAATCTATGATGCCGAAAGCAAAAAGCTATATTTACCATTGTCCCCTGCCAGATCTTGGCAGGGGAACGGTTCAGGCACAGGCCTGACGTGGCGGCTGGATGGATACGGACGCTGACCATCAGCGGCAGCGGCGCGATCCCGATGCGACAAGTGTAACGCTGCCATGGCTTGCGTATTATTCCCAAAATATCAAATCGATCGTGATCGGGGCGCACCAGCGTTGGCCCTCGTGCGCAAGGTCCTGCATGACGGAGAGCACCTCGCCGACCATTTCCGGGTCAAGCGCGCTCGTCGGCTCGTCGAACAGAAGCACCTCAGGGTTCATTGCAAGTGCACGTGCAATGGCGACACGCTGCTTCTGACCGCCGGAGAGCTGACGCGGCTTGGCGTTGACATAGGGCGCCATGCCGACCTTTTCAAGATACCGCATGGCCTGCTCGTGCGCCTCGGCCTTGCTGCGGCCGAGCACCTTCATCTGGCCGACCATGCAGTTTTTCAGGACGGTCATGTTGTTGAACAGATTGAACGACTGGAAGACCATGCCGACGTGGGAGCGGTATTTCGCGGCGTTGACGCTCTTTCCAGTGACATTTTCGCCGTGGTAGAGAATGTCGCCGCTCGTTGGCGTTTCGAGCAGATTGACGCAGCGCAGCAGCGTCGATTTGCCGGAGCCGGACGCGCCGATGATGGAGATGACGTCGCCCTTTTTGACATCGAAATCGATGTCGCGCAGGACTTCGTGCGTGCCAAAGGACTTGCTCAGGTGCCGGATCTCAAGAATATTGTCTGCCATATCAGCGATCCCCCCTGCTGCGTCCGAATTTAAGTTCCTGCTCCGTGCGCTCGCGGAACTCCTTGCTCTGCTCGTCATAGTTGCTGCCGCGCTTCGGGTGCGAATACGTGCCTGCGGTCATGGTGAGCGGATCCTCCTGCACAAGCTCATAGCTGTCGGAGCCGTCCATGCGCTTTTCGACCAACCGCAGAATGCCGGAGGCGATCAGCGTCATGGCCAGATACCCGGCCATTTCAATGACGGCGGACGGGAAATACTTATTGTTGATGCCGACGATATAGCGGTGCGAGGCGAAGAACTCCGTGAAGCCGATGATGAACATGACGGAGGTATCCTTCACGTTAATGATATAGTTGTTGCCGATCTGGGGCAGGATATTGCGGATGGCCTGCGGCAGAATAACGCTGGTCATGGTCTGGAAGTGCGTCATGCCGATGGCCTTCGCGCCCTCGGTCTGGCCGGGGTCGATGGAGATAATGCCGCCGCGGACGGACTCGGCCATGTACGCGCCGGTATTGATCGAGACGATCAGGATGGACGCGGCCCAGATGTTATCGAAGCGCAGGGCATTGTCGGTGAAATACGGCAGGGCGTAGAAAATGAACACGGCCTGCAGCATCATCGGCGTGCCGCGGAAAACCTCGACGTAGATGCGGATGATGACGCGGAGGATTTTCAGGAGGATACGCTTGGGCAGCGGATCGTTTTTGGCGCACGGGATGGTATTGAGAATGCCGCAGAGCAGGCCGATGATACAGCCGATCGCGGTCGCGGCCAGCGCAAGGCCGAGCGTGTTGAGCATACCGTTCAGGTACATCATGCGGTACTTTTCCCACAGAATCCCGATGTCCTGCATGAGCTTGGCGAGCTTATCCACGGAGGTAGTCTCCTTTCACTTTTGATTTGCCCGCGCCGGAGGCGCGGGCAAACAGTTAAACTTCCGGCTGGATGCGGATGGCTTCGTCCATAAGCTGGTTGAAGTCGTCCTCCGTCATGGTGGACAGAACGCTGTCGATGGCGTCCTTCAGAACCGTGTTGCCCTTGCGGACGGAAATGCCGATGTTGACGTTTTCAGCGCGCTCGGCCTCGGAGGCAAACTGGAAATCGCCGTCCGTGCCGGAGAAGTTCAGAATGACGAGGTTATCGTCCTGCGCGGCAGCGCCCATGGCGGTGGGCATATCGGTGCAGATGAAGTCGACCGCGCCGGTCTGCAGCTGCATGATCATGGCCGGAGCCGTCTCAGCGGGAGCCAGAAGCTCGGCGTTTTCGATCTGCGGCAGGCAGGAATCGTACCAGATCGTGCCGGACTGCGCGGTGCACTTGCCGCCCGCGAGGTCGGCAATGGAGGTCGCACTGGCATAGGGGCTGTCCTTCGTGGTGACGCAGACGATGGTGGCGTAGTAGTACGGGCCAGCCATGTCGACCTCCTGCATGCGGTCGGCGGTCATGGACTGACCGGCAATGTTGGCGTCCATCGTGCCGGACTGCACAGCCGGGCAGAGGGAATCCCATGCGGAGGAGACGATCTCAAGCTGCCAGCCGTTGGCCTCGCAGATCTTCTGGGCGATCATAACGTCATAGCCGTTGGCGTAAGCGCCGGGAACGTTGGAGATGGGGACAGCGCCGTTGGAATCGTCCATCTGTTGCGGCCAACGCCGGGCAGCCGCAGCAGATCCTCCATCTTGTCCGGCACCTTTCCGCCGTACTCGTCCCGCAGCATCTGACAGGCGAGGACGATGTCCCGCGCCTTGTGCTTGTAGAAGCCGCATGAGCGCACGCATTCCTCCACGTCCGCAATGTCGGCGTCCGCGAAGGCGTCCAGCGTCGGGAACCGTGCAAACAGCCCCGGCGTCACGAGATTGACGCGCGTCCGTACACTGGGCGGACAGGCGCACCGCGATCATCAGCTCATAGTCCTTTTTGTACTGCAGCGCGCAGAGCGCGTCCGGATATTCCGCCTTCAGCGCCGCGATCACGCCCGCCACCCGTTCCTGCATCTCCATACTTCGTCCCTCCGATGCCTTTTTCGACAGTATATCACACCCGCGCACGACTTGCAAACAGAACCAAAAGGCAATATAATAGAGAAAATACAGAAGCTCCCGAAAGGAGGACGCGCCATGTATCAGCCTCTGGCCGACCTCATCCGGCCGCAGACGCTTGACGACGTCTGCGGACAGACGCACATCCTGGGCCCGAACGGCCTGCTGCGCCGCATCATCGAATCCGGGCAGATCCCGAACATGATCTTCTACGGCCCCTCCGGCACGGGAAAAACGACCATCGCCAACATCATCGCCAAGCAGACGCAGCGAAAATTATGTAAACTCAACGCCACCACGGCCTCTACCGCCGACATCAAGGAGATCTATGCCCAGCTCGGCACGTTCCTGGCCCCGAACGGCGTGCTGCTCTACCTCGACGAGATCCAGTATTTTTTCGAAAAAGCAGCAGCAGACGCTGCTGGAATACATCGAAAACGGCAAGATCACGCTGATCGCCTCCACAACGGAAAATCCCTATTTCTATGTCTACAACGCGATCCTCTCCCGGTCGACGGTCTTCGAGTTCAAGCCCATCACGGCAGACGAGGCGCTCAAGGGCATCAAGCGTGCCGTGCATTTCCTCGAAGAAAGGACGGCGTCACCGCCGTCTGCGAGAACGGCGCGCTCGAGCGCATCGCACAGGCGTGCGGCGGCGACCTCCGCAAAGCGGCCAACGCCGTCGAGCTGCTCTTCTCCGCCGGACGGCAGCCGGACGGCACGGTCCACCTGACGCTTGCCGACGCGACGCAGCTGACGCAGGTCTCCGCCATGCGCTACGACCGCGCGGGCGATGACCACTATGACGACCTCTCGGCCCTGATGAAGTCGCTCCGCGGCTCCCACCCGGACGCCGCGCTGCACTATCTCGCCCGCTTTCTGGAGTCCGGCGACCTGCCCGGCGCCTGCCGCCGCATCTTTGCTCGGCCAGTGAAGACATCGGCCTTGCCTATCCACAGGCCATCGCCATCGTCAAGGCGTGTGTCGACTCCGCGCTGCAGCTCGGCCTGCCCGAGGCGCGCCTGCCGCTGGCCAACGCGGTCATCCTGCTCGCCACCGCGCCGAAGTCCATTCGGCCTGTATGGCCATCGACGCCGCGCGCCGATGTCAAAGCCGGCAGAACCGGCAACGTCCCACGTGAGCTGCAGAACGTCCACGCCGACGGCGCTGGATTCGAGCGCGATCAGGGCTATCTCTATCCGCACAATTTCCCCGGCCACTGGGTGAAGCAGCAATACCTGCCTGACGAAATTAAGGATCGAAAATATTACACCTACGGCGACAATAAGACCGAACAGGCCGCCAAACGCTATTGGTCCGAGATCAAAAAATGATTTCGCCTGCAACGGCCAAAGCCTCCCTTGTGTAAAGGGAGGTGTCAGCGAAGCTGACGGAGGGGATTGTCGGGCGGGCAGTGCCCGCCCCTACGTCCTTCTACCGCACTCCGATTCTAAACGTAGGGGCGACCAATGGTCGCCCGCCTCTTTTGCCCCATTCTTTTCTTTCTCTCTCTTTTGAGAAAGAAAAGAACCGTCGCGCCCGGTGAAGAAAAGAAAGAGAACTTCAAAAACCGGAAGTGCAGCCTGTGCCGCCATCATGTAACAGCTCAGTTGCCCGGTCTCATTGCCCGCCTAAAGTCACCTTTCCGTGGGCAACTACGCGCCGCACGCTATCTTGATGATGGCGGGCAGGCTTCTGCATATATCGGCATCGCCCTAAAAAATCGTATAGCACTTGGCAAAGTGTTCATTCCCATACCGCCACTGGCGAATATGCCCCTCCGTCTGGAAATAACGCAGCGGCTCGCGCGGCTGCGGCTCCACGCGGTGCAGCACACTCAGCTTGATCTTCAGTGTCTCAGGCACGATGGCCCGGATGTACACGGCGACGTGGTCGCCCACGCGGAGCGTCCCGTCGTCCTCGGCCAGCCCCGAGAGATTCGGCGTCAGCTCGATGAACGCGCCGTAATCCGTCAGGCTCCGCACCACGCCGGTCACGGTCTGCCCCTGCGCAGAAGCGCGCGGCGTTCTCCGCCCATGTGCCAAGCAGCTCGCGCTGCGTCAGAAACACGCGCCGCTGCACGCGGTCGAGCGTCCGGATCGCGGCATAGATGCGCTGCCCCGGCGTGAGCAGTTCGCCCGCGTGGCGCAGCCGCGAAATGCAGAGCTCCTGCGTTCCGAGCAGGGCCGCAGCCCCGCAGCCCACATCGCAGAACGCGCCGAAGGCCGTGCAGCCCGTCACCACGGCGGGCAGGATGTCGCCGGGTGCGGCCTCCCGCAGAAGATGATCCATTGCCAGCTGCTGCGCCTTCCGGCGAGAACACAATTTCGCCCTCCGGCGTAATCTCCGTCACACACGCGCAGACCGGCCGCCCCACGCAGCGCAAAATCGCGATCTCCCGCGTCCGTCCGTCGGCGATGCCCTCCGCCGCCTCCAGCCGTGGGATGCGGCCCTCGGCGCAGCCGAGGTCAATGATCAGATCATGCGTTTTCATCACAGCGGACGGCCCGCGCCGTCAGGATCGTCCCATCCTCCATTGCCCGCTCCAGCTCCCCGCGCGTATATCCCGGCGGACAGCGGCGCATCGATTCCGGCAAATAGTCCTTCATCAAACTCCCCCCTTGCATCAACTGTACCAATCTATGCCGCCGCGCCCGCTTTGGCGCGGCAAGAGAGTGAGGTCTTTATGGATATTCGCGTTCAGGATATTCTCGTCATGAAAAAGGCGCACCCCTGCGGGGACAAGCGCTGGGAAGTGCTGCGTACCGGGATGGACTTCCGCCTCCGCTGCCTCGGCGGCGGGCACGAGGTCATGCTCCCGCGCAGCAAGGCCGAAAAGAACATCCGGCAGGTCCTGCGCGACGGTGCGCCCGTCTGAGTGCCCCGCGGAACACGCCCGAAAATGACGAACGACAGGTCACAGTCCCGGAAGGGATTGCGACCTGTTTTTTGCGCCCGCCGCGCTATACTTTGTCCATGGATAACCGGACGGCAGATAGGAGGTGATACGGTGACCGTCTATCTCGACACGGCCTTTGCGGTCAACGGCTCCGTCAACTATCTCCTGCTGCTCTCGGCAGCATATCTGGCGGCGCGCCGCTGCGGCGCGGACGGTTTTGCTGGCGGCGGCGCTCGGCGGACTCTACGCGGCGGCGTCCTTCGTGCCCGCGCTCGCCTTCCTGCGCACCGCCGGGATGAAGGCCGTCCTGCTCGCCGTCATGGCCCTCACGGCTTTCGGCGCGCGGCGGCAGACCGTCCAGCTCGGCCCTTCTCTTCGCCGCGATCAGCGCCGCGCTCGCTGGGGCCGCGATGCTGGCCGCGCAGCTCCTCCGCCTCCCCCCGCTGCTGCTTCCAAGCGGCGTGTTCTATCCGCTCCGCGCGCGGGCCATTTTGTTCCTCGCCGCGCTCTGCTGCGGACTCTGTCACCTGATCTCTCGCGCGTTACCGCTCACAGCGGGCAGCTCGTCCCGCTCACGCTCCGCATCGGCACGCGCACCGGCATGCGCACCGTCCCGCTCACGGCCCTGCTCGACACCGGCAACACCTTAAAAGACCCTTGACCGGTGATTCCGTCCTCGTCGTGGACGGGAGCATTGCCGCACAGCTTCTGCCGGACGCCGGGCTGAGTACGGCGTCGCTCGCCGATCCCGCCGGGCTGTTCGCTTCCCTTTTCCGAACAGTATCCATTTTGTCGCTTTCGCCTGATCCCCTATCGCGCGGTCGGCACGGTCTCCGGCCTGCTGCTGACCGTCCGCTGCGAGGTCAGCGGAAAAAGCGGAAAACCTGAGCTGAAATTGGTTGCCTTTTCGCCGACGCCGGTCTCGCAGACCGGCGAATTTGATGCTTTGATTGGAGGATGTCTATGAATCTGAAACAGCTTTTTTTGATGCTCCTGGGCCTGGTGCGGCCCGAAAAATTCTTTACATCGGAGCGGGAGCGACGTCAGACCTCCCGCCCCGCTGCCGCGGCCGACCGGCGGAGGAGCGCACGCTGATCGCCCGTCTGGCCGAGGGCGACGAGCAGGCACGGCAGACGCACATGGAAAATCTGCCGGAGCGCGAACAAACCATCGTCCGGATGCGCTTGCGGCCCATGGAGGACGACGGACTCGGCGGCCGGCCGGAGAAGACGCGGAGAAGAGAAAGAAGTCGCCGACCTGATGGGCATCTCACAATCCTACATCTCGCGGCTGGAAAAGCGGATCATGACGCGGCTGCGGCGCGAGATTTCCCGCCAGATCTATGTTTGAGGTAGCACCGTTTACGGGTGATTTTTCGGACATGGCGTAATTTTTCGGACAGAGCGAAATTTTTCTTGCAAGGCAGCGGAAAGTGTGCTATATTAGTCTTATTCTCTTATCGATATTTTTTATCGATATATTGATACGAAAAAGGGGCCTTCCGCATGATAGAAAAAGAAATCTCCCGGGCGACGCTTCGCCGTCTGCCGACCTATCTCTCCTATCTGAAATCGCTTCCTGCCGACGCTTCGGTCAATATTTCCGCCACGGCCATCGCCGCAGGGTTGAATATGGGTGAAGTCCAGGTTCGAAAGGATCGCGCGCTCATCAGCGACGGCGGACGGCCCATGATCGGATATAACCGCGAACGTCTGATCGAAGACATCGAGGTATATCTCGGATATGATAACACGAACGACGCCGTACTGATTGGCGCGGGCAAGCTGGGCCGCGCGCTGCTGGGCTATTCCGGCTTTGCGGAGTATGGGCTGAACATCGTCGCCGCCTTCGACGCAAACGACGCACTGATGGGCACGACCAAAAGCGGCAAGCCAGTCATGGATCTCAGCCGTCTGCCCGAGATCTGCCGCCGTTATAAAATCCAGATCGGCATTATCACCGTCCCCGCCGAACAGGCACAGTCGGTCTGTGATCTGCTGATCGCCAACGGCATCCGCGCGATCTGGAACTTTGCGCCCACGCACCTGACCGTCCCGGACAACATCCTCGTCCAGAACGGGAACATGGCGGCCTCGCTGGCCCTGCTCTGCAAACACCTCAACGAGCACATGCGCGGGCAGGAATAATGCTTGCATTTTGGAGCGTCTTATAGTATAATGTTCCGGTAAAGGTTATCTGGCAAGGTTTTTCATCCTTTTCCAAACCGAAAAATCGAGCCGCGAAGTAGTTATATCGTAGGGGGTGTTATAGTAACGACAAAAACTAAATACCGTTTGGGCGGGCTGTCAGCCCGTCCAAGAAATCAGGACATTTCCTCTGAAAAGAAGAAATGTCCTTTTTTTGTACCCAAAATCAGATGCCGACAGGAGGAACACGATGCCTGAAAAAACCGCGCAGAAGGAACCGGGCAAAAAGCCCGCGCCATCAAAAAGCCGAAACCGCAGCAGGAAGTAGTTGTTCAGATTTCGCTCTCTGAGCTGCACCCGTTCCCGGATCACCCCTTTCAGGTGCGAGAGGATGCGTCCATGCAGGAAACCGCCGAAAGCGTTAAGGAATACGGCGTCCTCGTCCCCGCGCTGGCGCGGCCACGGGAGGACGGCGGCTATGAGCTGATTGCAGGCCACCGCCGCAAACACGCCTGTGAGCTGGCAGGACTGGCCACCATGCCGGTCATTGTCCGTGACATTGACCGGGACTCTGCCACCATCATCATGGTGGACAGCAACCTTCAGCGTGAGAACATTCTCCCTCCGAACGCGCCAAAGCCTACAAGATGAAGATGGAGGCCATCAAGCGGCAGGGCGCACGGACGGATCTGACTTCGCCGAAAATTTCGGCGAAGTTCCGCAGCGATGATGAAGTTGGTCAGGATGCCGGTGTGAGCGGAGATACCATCCGCAACTACATCGCCCTAACGCAGTTGGTCCCGGAGCTTCAGCAGATGGTGGACGAAAAGAAAATTGCCCTCAGTCCCGCTTATCAGATCGCGGCGCTGACACCCAAGGAACAAGGGCTGCTTCTGGAAACCATCGACAGCGAACAGACCACCCCCTCGCTCTCGCAGGCGCAGCGGATGAAAAAGCTCAGTCAGAGCGGCGAGCTGAATGAGGACGCCATGCTCTCCATTATGATGGAGCAGAAGAAACCGGAGAAGAACGACATCACCCTTTCCGGTGAAAAGCTCCGCAAATATTTCCCACGTTCCTATACCCCATTTCAGATTGAGAACACCATCTTCAAATTACTGGACGCATGGCAGAAAAAGCGCCAGCGCGACCAGAGCCGTTGAGCGGACAAGCAGTTTGTTTGTCCGCTATTTTCTATGCGCATAGAAAAGGATGTGCTGTCTCCGACAGCACGGCCATGAATGTAGCGCATCGCCGCAACACGATATGCGCAAACCATCATGCTGAGGCAAATGCCAAAAGGAGGACGCCATGTATATCCCAAAGATGTGAGCCTGCCAGCTGAACTGTACCGAGTAGCGGCTTTATTTGCTGTCCACAAAATCCGCACGGCGCACCTCGCCGCACGCGCATTGTTCCGGCGCCGGCGGTCCGCGCCAGCAGCATCCGCTCCAGCTCCCGGGCGGCGACGCTGAGCGGATGGCCCTTGCGTTTGACGATGCAGACCGCACGCGGCGGCAGCGGCTCGTCAATTCAATCGTGCGTACACGATCTGAGGTTCGGATGAAGTCCTGCGGCACGATGCCGACGCCGAGTCCTGCCTCGGCCATCGGGATGATCTGGTCGGCGGTGGCCGCCTCGATCACGGGCTGAAACGGCACGCCGCGCCGGGCGAACACGGCGGCATAAAAGTCGTGCGACGTGGTTCCCGCGCCGAGCGTGATGAGCGGATGCGCAGCCAGATCGGCCAGCGTGACCGTCCTGTCCAGCAGCACGGAAAACTCCGGCGCACAGACCGGCACCTCCTGGATCGGCCGCACGCGGGTCTGCGTCAGCGACGGCGAGCGCGGCGGGCGTCGTGACCACGGCGAAATCCGCCGTCGTCTCATGCAGGGCGGCGACGGCCTGCGGCGTGGAATGGTTGCTGATGCGCAGATGCACGCCCGGATGGCGCGCACGGAACTCCCGCAGCACCGGCAGCAGCAGACAGCGCAGCGCGCCCTCGCTCGCGGCGAAACACGCTCCCGCGCTCGAGCGTCCGGCTCTGCGTGACAGCGGCCTCCCCTGCCTCGATCTCGGCAAAGGCCACGCGGATGTGGCGGTAGAGCGCCTCGCCCTCCGGCGTCAGGATCAGGCCGCGGTTCGTCCGGGAAAAGAGCGTGCAGCCAAGCTCCGCCTCCAGCGTTTTGATCGCGCGGGTCAGGTTCGGCTGGCTGTTTTGCAGCAGCGCCGCCGCCTTCGTCAGATTGCCGCATTGCGCGGCGTAGTAAAAAGACCCGGTAATATTCGTAGTTAATATACATGGATTCCCGCTCCTGACATTTTGATTTGATATATCCAATATATCAAAAATAGATTTTACATATCTCTATAACTTGTTAATATAATAAGCGCCTGAAAAGTCAAGAAAAAATTTGAAACGGAGAACATCGGTATGGAGAAACAACTCATCTGCATCAGCCGCCAATATGGCAGCGGCGGCCGCGAAATCGGCGAAGCAGTCGCAAAAAAGCTGGGGATTCCTGCTACGATAAATGCCTCATTCAAAAGCCGCGCAGGAAGCGGGGCTCTCAGCAACCGCCGTCGCGGAATACGACGAAAAGGGCGAGGATTTTGGCATTGCCGTCTCCGGCAATCCATTCGCGGACACCGCCGCGCTGGGCGAAGCGTTTTACTCGGAAGAAGCGCGAGTCTTTGACGCGGAACGCCGCGTGATTCTGGAGCTTGCGGCGAAAAGGGCGACTGCGTGATCATCGGCCGGTGTGCCTCCGCCATTCTGCGCGGCGCGGGGGAACATCCGCTCTCCGTTTTTATCTATGCCGATCCTGCCGACCGCACCAGACGCATTGCCGCCCGGAACGGCTGGACGAACGGCGCGCCATGCACCGGGCGCAGAAAATCGACCGGATGCGCAAGCATCACTTCGATTTTTACGCGGACACCCTCTGGGGTGAACCGGCCAGCTATGATTTGATGCTCTCGTCGAGCGAATACGGAATCACCGGCGCAGCGGAGGTCATTGCCGCCGCAGCCAGGGCAGGAAAGTGAGGAGTTTGACCATGGAACTGGAATTTTGGATTGCAATTGTACTGGACGTGCTTGCGGCCGTTGGGCTCGTTTATCTGGCCCGCAGCCGGAAAGCGCAGCCTCCCCCTGCTCAAGGCGCTCACGCTCGCGCTCGGCCTGCTTTTCATTTTCTTTACGGCGGCCAACTGCGCGAACGGTGTCCATTCGCCGCTGATCCCCAGCCTGGTCGGCCTGGCGCTCAGCTCCGCTGCTTCGTGTCTCGCGCTGACAGGCGCGCCGGAGGGCCGCGGCGATGAATAAGGACTTGACGGCTGGAAAACCGGAAAAGGTGCTCTGGCAGTTCTGCCTGCCGCTGTTCGGCAGCATCATTTTTCAGCAGCTCTACAACATCGCGGACAGCTTCGTCGCGGGCAAGTTTATCAGTGACAACGCGCTGGCCGCCGTCGGCAACAGCTATGAGATCACGCTCATTTTCATCGCCTTCGCCTTCGGCTGCAACATCGCGTGCTCGGTCATCGCGGCGCTCTTCTTCGGGGCGAAGCAGTATGAAGACCTGAAGACCGCCGTCTATACAGCCCTCATCGCGAGCAGCGCGGTCTGCATTCTTCTGATGCTCGTCGGGATGCTCTGCTCGGACGGGCTCCTTCGGCTCATCAAAACGCCGGAGGAGGTCTTCGCGGATTCGAAGCTCTACCTCGACATCTACATCTACGGCCTGCCGTTCGTGTTCCTCTACAATGTTGCGACTGGCATTTTCTCCGCCCTCGGCGACTCAAAGACGCCGTTTATTTTCCTCGCCTGCTCGTCGACGTCCAACATCGCGGTAGACATTCTGTTCGTCACGGCGTTCGACATGGGTGTGGCAGGCGTCGCGTGGGCGACGTTCCTCTGCCAGGGCGTGAGCTGCGTGCTGGCACTGGTCGTGGTGTTCCGCCGGTTCGCAAAGATCCCGACGTCCGGGAAGGTCGCCGTCTTCTCGTGGAGCCATCTCGGGCGCTTCGCCGTCATCGCCGTGCCGAGCATCCTGCAGCAGAGCTTCATCTCCGTCGGCAACATCATCATCCAGAGCGTCATCAACAGCTTCGGCGCCGCCGTCATGGCGGGTTATTCCGCCGCCGTGAAGCTCAACAACATGGTCATCACATCGCTGACCACACTCGGCAACGGCATCTCAAACTACACGGCGCAGAATCTCGGCGCGGCGAAATATGACCGCATCCGCGCCGGCTTCCGCGCGGGGCTGAAGCTCGTGTGGGCGCTGTGTGTGCCGCTGGTGCTGCTCTATGTGTTCGCGGGCCGCCCGCTGGTGCATATCTTTCTCGACAGCCCGGAGGGCCTTGCGATGGACACCGGCGTCATGTTCCTGCGCATCGTCGCGCCGTTCTACTTTGTCGTCGCAGCAAAGCTCGTCTCCGATGGAATCCTGCGCGGCGCGGGCCTTATGAAGAAGTTCATGATTGCGACGTTCACCGATCTGGTGCTCCGCGTGGCGCTGGCGGAGCTGCTCTCCCCACAGCCCTCGGCACGACCGGCATCTGGATCTCGTGGCCCATCGGCTGGACGATTGCGATGGTTCTGTCCATCGTGTTCTACGTCTCCGTCCGCTGGGAGCGCATCCACGCCGCATAGTATTATCCATACGACCGCCCATGCGTCTGCATGGGCGGTCGTTTTTTTCGCCGCGGTACATGAGAGGACAAAAATTCTGCAAATGCGCGGCTTGTAAACGAGGCAGCATTTTGTTATAATGTAGATAATTGGCCGTACTCCGCCCGAAGAGAGGAACTCGATTTGAACAAACACATTCCGCGCGTGCTCCAGCCCGGCTCCGTCTGGTACTGCTTCGTGCTGCTCGCCTTTACGGCGGCGGCCGCCCTGCTCGACCAGTATTATCTCGCCGGGGCCGAGCTTCTGGTCACGATCGCGGTCTTCATCATCAGCCGCGTCCGCTTCATCCGGCGCAAGCATATCCTGATGGACTATGTCCAGAGCGCGACGGACGCCGTCGGCATCTCGGTCCACGCGGGGACGCCGTTCCCCATGGCGGTCATCCGTCTGCCGGACAACGAGATCATCTGGGGCAACCCCGGCTTCTACAGCATCACAGGTTTGTCCGACGCGACGCGCTATCAGACGATGGACAGCGTCATCCCCGGCTTCTCGACCACGTGGCTCCGCGAAGGACGGAGCGGAGTTGCCCGGCGACCAGACCATCAACGGCCGCCGTTACCGCGTATACGGCAACTATGTCCGCTCGGAGGACGACGCGACGACCGTCATGCTCGCGACGGTCTTCTTCGCCGACATGACCGAGATGTTCAACATCCGCGACGATTCATGCGCACGCGCCCGATCGTGTCCGTCATCCTCGTCGACAACTACGATGAGCTGACGAACAACCTGTCCGACTCCGCCGTCTCCCAGATCGACGCAAAGATCAACGACGCCATCAGCGCGTGGACAGAGGGGCTCCACGCCATCTGCCGCAAGGTCGAGCGCAACCGCTATCTGCTCGTCTTCGAATCCAGGATCTGAAAAGCTTCAGGATGGGAAATTCTCGCTGCTCGAGTCCATCCGCACCGTGCAGAATTCCTCCGGCATCGCCGCGACGATCTCGCTCGGCGTCGGCAAGGACGGCGCATCGTTCGAAGAGGACTATTTCCTTCGCCACGCTCTCGATCGAGATGGCCCTCTCCCGCGGCGGCGATCAGGCCGTCATCAAGGATCGCTACAACTTCTCGTTCTACGGTGGCCGCACGAAGGAGACGGAGCGGCACACGCGCGTGAAATCCCGCGTCGTGGCCGGATCGCTGTCCGAGCTCATCGCGCAGTCCAGTGAGGTGTTCATCATGGGCCACCGCATGGCGGACCTCGACGCCGTCGGCGCGGCGGCGGGCGTCCGGTGCCTGTGCCGCAAGCCGGGAAGCCCGCGCACATCGTCATCGACCTGCAAGAACAACATGGCCGGAAGCCTCATTGCCGAGCTGCGGCAGGATGAGGACTATGAGGATGTCTTCCTCTCCGGACAGGACGCGCTTGTCGAAGCCGACCCGCGCAGTTTGCTCATCGTCGTCGACACGAACCGGCCCGATCAGGTCGAGTCGAGCGAGCTGCTTGAGGCAGTCCCGCGTGTGGCCGTCATCGACCACCACCGCCGCGCGGCGGATTACATCGAGCAGGTCGTGCTGAACCTGCACGAACCGTTCGCCTCCTCGGCGTCGGAGCTGGTGGCGGAGCTTCTGCAGTACGCAGTCGACCAGAAGGACATCACGCCGCTCGAGGCACAGGCGCTGCTGGCGGGCATCGTGCTGGACACCAAGAACTTCAACGTCCGCACCGGCTCGCGTACCTTTGAGGCCGCCGCCTTCCTGCGCCGCGCGGGCGCGGACACCGTCGAGGTCAAGAAGCTGTTCCAGGCCGATCTCGACGCGACAATCCTCAAATATCAGGTCATTCAGGCCGCGCGGCTCTACCGCAACGAGATTGCGATTTCCGCAGTCGACACGCCGTCCCGCGGGCCATCGCTTCGCAGGCGGCGGACGAGCTGCTGAGCATTTCTGGGATCGTCACCTCCTTCGTGCTCTATCCGGACGGGAATCAGGTCGTGATCTGCGCGCGCTCGATCGGCAGCTGCAACGTGCAGATGGTGCTCGAGCCGCTCGGCGGCGGCGGCAACGCCGCGACCGCCGGAGCCCAGATCCGCGGCAGCACCGTCCGCGATGTGCTGCGCGAGCTGGTCACCTCCATCGACAAATTCTACGGCTGAGGCCGGGAATGCAATACAACCATTATTTCCCTGTCTGAAAGGAGAACATAGCATGAAAGTTATTCTGACCCAGGACATCCGCGGCAAGGGCAAGCGCGGTCAGATGATCGAGGTTTCCGACGGCTATGCCCGCAACTACCTCTTCCCGAAGAAGCTGGCGCAGGAGGCCAACGCCGACAACCTGAACACCATGCGCATGAACGACAAGGCAAGCAGGAGCGCGAGGCCAAGGAGCGCGCCGAGGCGATGGAGATTTCCAAGCGCATGAAGGGCTTCACCGTGACCGTGACCGCCAAGGGCGGCGGTGCGGGCCGTCTGTTCGGCTCGATGACCAACACGGAGATCGCCGAGGCGCTGGCCGCGCAGCAGGAAGATCACGCTCGACAAGCGCAAGATCGTCCTCGACGAGCCGATCAAGCAGACGGGACTCTACACCGTCCGCTGCAAGCTCGGCTATGAGATCAATGCCGACGCTCATGGTGGAAGTCAAAGAGGCGTAAAGGAACGCCGCACGAAGGGAGGAACATCGTATGGATGAGCTGCTGAACCGTCAGGTGCCGCAGTCGCTCGAGGCGGAGCAGTCTGTCCTCGGCTCCATGCTCATTGACGAGCGGTGCGTGCCGGACGTCATCGGGCTGCTGCTGCCGGACGAGTTCTATCTGCAGCAGAACCGCGATATTTTCGAGACCATCTACACAATGTTCAACTTCTCGCAGCACATCGACCCCGTCACGGTGCTCGACAAGATGAAGGAGCGCGGTGTCTACGACGAGGCGCATTCCTACGACTACATTTCCCAGCTGCTGCAGATTACGCCGACGGCGGCCAACGTCAGGCAGTACTGCGCAATTCGTCCACGACAAGGCGCTCATGCGGAACCTCGGCACAGCGGCGGATGAAATCACCGCCATGGTCCAGGATGGCGTCGGCACGGCGCAGGAGATGTTAGAGGCGGCAGAAAAAAGGTCTACAGCCTTCGCAAAGAAAACTCCGGCGACAGTTTACAGCACATCGGAAAAGTCCTTATCAACGTCTATGACCGGCTGGAGGAGCTTGCCGAGTCCGGAAATGAAATTCCGGGGCTTTCGACCGGGCTTCATGATCTGGATAAGAAGATCAACGGCCTCAACAAAACGGACCTTCTGCTCATTGCGGCGCGCCCCGGCATGGGCAAAACGTCGATGGCGCTGAACGTGGCGCTGAACGGTCGCGAAAAAGCACCAACAAGACCGTCGCGTTCTTTTCTTTGGAAATGTCGCGCGAACAGCTGGCAATGCGGCTTTTGTCCAACGAAAGCTTTGTCGACAACCAGAAGCTTGTCACTGGCAAGCTGACAGAGGAGGATTGGAACAAGCTCTCCATCGCCTCGTCCGCGCTCAGCCAGACGGACATCCGTGTGGACGACAACCCGGCAATCACGGTTGCCGAAATGAACGCAAAATGCCGCCGGCTCGACAATCTTGGGCTGGTGCTGATCGACTACCTGCAATTGATGACCTCCGCAGCGCCCGGAAAATCGGGCGAAAACCGCGTGACGGTCGTCAGCGAAATTTCAAGAGCGCTCAAGATCATGGCGAAGGAGCTGAATGTTCCGGTTGTGTGCCTGAGCCAGCTGTCGCGTGCAAATGAATCTCGAACCGACAAGCGCCCGATGCTCTCGGACCTTCGCGAATCCGGCGCCATCGAGCAGGACGCGGACTCGGTCATGTTTATCTACCGCGACGACTATTATAACCCCAACACCGAAGAAAAAAGAACATTGCGGAAATCATCATTGCCAAAAACCGGCACGGCGAAACCGGCACGGTCAAGACGCAATGGATGCCGCAGTACACCACGTTCTCCGATCTGGGTGGAAGCATGAGGGGGTAACATTCTCCGCTATCTCCGGGAAAACGAGCTGATCAAGCCCGGAAGCACGCTCGTGTGCGCCGTCTCCGGCGGAAAAAGGACTCGGTGTGCTTGCTGCATGTGATGCGCTCGCTTCAAAAGAGCTCTTCATCACCGTAGAAGCCGCGCATCTCAACCATCAGCTGCGCGGGGAGGAATCCGACCGCGACGAGGCGTTTGTCCGCAATCTTTGCGAAAGCCTTTCCGTTCCGCTCACGGTTTCGCGCGCCGATGTGTTGGCACGCTGCAAGGAAACCGGCGAGAGCGTGGAGGAGGCGGCGCGGGTCCTGCGCTATCGTTTTTGCCTCGCTCGAAGGCGTTGTTGCAACGGCACACACACAGGACGACAATCTGGAAACCGTTCTTCTGAACCTCGTCCGAGGCACGGCGCTGCGCGGTCTGTGCGGCATTCCGCCAAAGCGCGGGCAAATCGTCCGCCCGATGCTCTGCGTCTCGCGCGCAGAGGTCGAGCAGTACCTGCTGCAAAACGATCTTGCGCACGTGGAAGACTCTTCGAACGATTCCCGCCTTCCCCTGCGCAACCGTCTGCGGCATGAGGTCCTGCCGCTGCTGCGGCGGGAAAACCCGAACCTTTCCGAAGCAGTTTTCCGCATGGACGCCGTTTTGCGGCAGGAGGATTCCTACTTGGAAAAGCAGACGTCTTCCCTGCTCCAGTCGTGTGCGCTGTCGTCGGGCAGCTGGTCATGCAGCGTTCTGCGCGCCGCACCGCAGGCATTACAGGCGCGCGCGATGCGGCTGCTTCTTGCGCAGCTGAACATTGCAAAGCCTGCGCAGGCGCATGTGGACGCGCTGATGCATCTGATTGCCTCGTCCGGCGGTTCTTCGTCCGTTACTCTTCCCGGCGGAAAATGCTCCGGCGCAGCTACGACATTCTGTCGATCGCCGCTGACGATCTGCCGCGAACCTTCGAGCCGAAGGCGTTGCTATTGGGCGGCGAGACGGAAATTCCCGAGCTTTCGCTGCGCATTTCGTGCCAGTTCGTAAAAAATATGAAAAATCGATGCAGAGCCTCTGCACATTTGCATTCAAATATGATACGATAGACGAAATCAAAGCCCTGTGCGTCCGCCCGAGACAGGCGGGCGATGAAATTCAGCTTCCCGGCGGAGGCAGGAGCCTCAAAAAGCTTCTGATCGATCGTAAGGTCCCGCGCGATGCGCGCAGTCTCGTTCCGGTCGTTGCCGACCGCGCAGGCGTTCTTCTGGTTTATCCCCTTGCCGTGTCGGTTTCGCGGCAGGCGCAGCCGGGCGATCGCGCCATTCTGATTCACTTTGTGCATGAAAAAGAGTATATACAGAAAGAGGATACGCAATGATTAACAAATTTGACATGCAGCAGGATATTGAACGCGTTCTCGTCTCCGAGGAAGACATCCACGCCCGCATCCGCGAGGTCGGCGCGCAGATCTCCGAGGACTACCGCGGCAAGTGCCCTATTTTAGTCGGCGTTCTCAAGGGCGTCGTGCCGTTTTTCGGCGAGATGTCGCAGGCCATCACGATCCCTGTGCAGGAGGACTTCATGTGCGTCACATCCTTTGAAGGCGGCACCGCATCGACCGGCAAGCTGACCTTCCGCAAGGATATCGACCACGACATCGAAGGACGCGACGTTCTGATTCTGGAGGACATCATCGACTCCGGCAGCACGCTCAAGCTGATTGTTGAGCTGTTCCAGGCAAGAAAGCCCGCTTCCATCAAGATCTGCACGCTTCTGGATAAGCCCTCGGGTCGTAAGGTCGATCTGGAGCCGGACTACACTTGCTTCACGATTCCGGCAGCGTTCGTCGTCGGCTTCGGTCTGGATTATGAGGACTACTACCGCAATCTGCCCTACGTCGGCGTCCTGAAGCCGGCGGTCTATCTCGAAAAATAAACCGGAAGGAGACTTTCCTTGTCTCAGCAGTCAAAACCGACGAGTTTTCTCGTCATGCTTGTGGTGCTGGCAGTAACGCTGCTGCTGGTAAGCAGCCTGCTCACACCAAACACCGCACAAATCCTTCCATACTCAGATGTCCTCGACCTGTTCCGCAATGAAAAGGTCGCTTCGTTCACATTGGAAGGCAGCAATCTTACCATGCAGGTCCGCGGCGATGATGGGGATACTGCCTCTACCGTCACCGCAAAAATCGGCAATACCGAGCAGTTCCGCGAGGATCTGGACGCGCTGATTGCCGATCAGTATGCCGACGGCACGCTCGAAAGCTACAACTATCTGCCTGTTTCCGAGCCGTGGTACCGCGCGGCGGCGCCGTATATCATCGGCGGCGTTGTGCTGATTGCCCTGTTCTTTTTCCTGTCGAGCCGCGCCAACGGCGGACCGAACGGTATGGCAAACTTCACAAAGGCAAACGCCCGCTTCGGCATTCCGACGTCGCAGACCGTCACGTTCCAGGACGTTGCCGGCGCGGACGAGGAAAAAAGAGGAACTGGCGCAGATTGTCGATTTTCTGCGCGATCCCAAACGCTACAGCCGCCTGGGCGCGAAAATTCCGAAGGGCGTGCTGCTCGTCGGTCCTCCGGGTACCGGCAAAACGCTTCTGGCGCGCGCTGTTGCAGGAGAAGCCGGCGTATCGTTCCTGTCCATCTCCGGCTCCGACTTTGTCGAGCTGTATGTCGGCGTCGGCGCAAGCCGCGTCAGAGATCTGTTTGAGCAGGCAAAGAAGGTCGCTCCGCGATCATCTTCATTGACGAAATTGACGCCGTCGGTCGTCGCCGCGGCGCAGGTTTGGGCGGCGGACACGACGAACGCGAGCAGACGCTCAACCAGCTGCTGGTCGAAATGGACGGCTTCAGCAGCAACACCGGCGTCATTGTCATCGCCGCAACCAACCGCAAGGACATCCTCGACCCGGCGCTTCTCAGACCCGGTCGGTTCGACCGGCAGATTTACGTCGGAACGCCCGACTGGCGCGGGCGCGAGGCAATTTTGAAGGTCCACGCAAAGGATAAGCCGCTGGCGGATAACGTCAACCTCGAAGCGCTGGCAAAGGCGACAGCAGGCTTCACGGGTGCGGATCTTGCAAACCTTCTCAACGAAGCGGCGCTGCTTGCCGCCGGAAAAGCCGCGCAGTCATTACGATGAAGGATCTGGAAGAAGCGATGATCAAGGTCATTGCCGGTCCTGAAAAGCGCAGCCGCGTGGTCTCGCAGTATGAGCGAAAGCTCACCGCATTCCACGAGGCAGGGCACGCCATCGCGATGTACTGTCTGCCGACACAGGACCCAGTCCACATGATCACAATTGTTCCCCGCGGTATGGCGGGCGGTATGACCATTTCGCTGCCGCAGGACGATCAGTCGTTCGTCTCCAAAAGCGAGATGTTTGAGACCATCGTCGGCTTCCTGGGCGGTCGTGTTGCCGAGCAGCTCAAGCTCGACGATATCTCTACCGGCGCGTCCAACGACATTCAGCGCGCCACTGCCATCGCGCGCGACATGGTCTCGAAATACGCCATGAGCGACAAGCTCGGTCCCGTCTGTTACTCCTCCGGAAACGAGGTCTTCATCGGCAGAGACTACGAAAAGACGAAGTCCTACTCCGAGTCTGTCGCCGGGTGGATTGACGACGAGGTGCAGACGATCCTGACGCAGGCATACGACAAATGCACCGAGCTTCTGAAAGCCCATGACGCGCAGTTAGACGCCGTTGCCGCATACCTGATGGCGCACAATAATATGGGAAGAGCCCAGTTTGAGGCGGTCATGGAGGGAAAGCCCGTGCCTGACGCAGATGTTCTGCCGATTACTTCCGTAGAAGCCATCGAAGAAGAGCCGTATCCATCTGAAGAAGAATAAATGCACGGAAGGTCTGCCGCGTATGCGGCGGACCTTTTTCAGGAGACGCTATGGAACATTACAATGCGCTGAGCCCTTACCTCAAAAATCGCTTCGGCTGCAAAATCTGCAAGCTTTCGCTTTCCGCAGGCTGCACCTGCCCGAACCGCGACGGAACGCTCGGTACACGAGGCTGCATGTTCTGCTCGGGAAGCGGCGAGTTTGCCGCGTCCGGCTTGGCTTCCATTCCGGAACAGCTGGAGCAGGCAAAGCTGATTCTCGGCAAAAAAGCGCATAACGCCAGGTTCATCGCCTATTTTCAGGAGTTCACGAATACCTACGGGGATGTATCCCGGTTGGAGCCGCTGTTTTTGCAGGCGATGGAGCCGGACGATGTCGTCGCGCTTTCCATTGCCACGCGCCCGGACTGTCTGCCGGAAGATCTCCTTCGCATGCTCTCGCCTGCGTGAAAGAAGCCCATATTCGTTGAGCTGGGGCTTCAGACCATGCACGACGAAACCGCGCGCTATATCCGCCGCGGCTACCGGCTGCCCGTTTTCGATGCGGCAGTAGATAGGCTTCATACACTAGATGTCGAGGTCGTTGCGCACATGATTCTGGGATTTCCCGGCGAGACGCCGGAAATGATCGTGCAGACGGCACGCCATCTGGGACAGGTCGGTGTGGACGGGGTCAAGCTGCATCTTCTGCACGTGCTGCGCGGCACGGATCTGGCACTGGCATATGAAAAAGGGCTGGTCCCTGTTTTGCAGATGGACGAATATATCACACTTCTGGAGCGCTGCCTTGCCGTGCTGCCGCCCAGCGTCGTCATTCACCGTCTGACCGGAGACGGCGCAAAGCGGGATCTGATTGCCCCCCTGTGGAGCGCGGACAAAAAGCGGGTGCTGAACGAAATCCGGCGGCGCTTTGACCTGGATGGCGTTGAGCAGGGAAGCAGTTGGGAACCTTGACCGCTTGCTTTTTTCCAGAAGACAGCGTATACTGAAAGAAACATGCATCAATTTCCGGAGAAGCGAGGCGCAGGATGAAAAACTTTCTGGGGCATCTTCATACCATAAACCACCACCGGCGGCTGGTCCGGCAGGGCTGCTTCCGCATGGGGCTTTACTGGCAGGGACTCACCCACGACCTTTCCAAATACGCCCGTGTGGAATTCTCCACCGGCGTCAGATACTATCAGGGCACCAGAAGCCCCAACACTGCTGAGCGCGAGGAAAAGGCTGGAGCGAGGCGTGGATGCACCACAAGGGCCGCAACCGCCACCACTGGGAATACTGGACCGATCTTGACATGAAAACGAAGGCATATGCTCCCGTTCCCATGCCGCAGAAATATCTTGCCGAGATGGTTGCCGACCGCATCGCCGCCTGTAAGACCTATCAGGGTCCGGCTTACACCGACGCTTCCGCGCTTGCCTATTTTGAACGTTCCAATGAAGCGCACCTCATGCACGCGGATACCATCCGCGAGCTTCGGTTCCCTTCTTACCATGCTCAAAGACCAGGGGGCGAGGACGAGACCTTCCGGTTCATGAAACGCCGGCTCAAAAGCAAAACGCCGTTCTGAAAAAGTGCCGATCGGTGCTGCCGGACAGAATCCCTGACATCAAACGCCGCAGCGTCGTCTGCGGCGTTTTCAGCATTACGGACGTAAAATTTTTGTAAGCTCTGTAAAAAGCGTCA
>VOFG01002913.1_pt1 | contig 32111 bp, 49 predicted proteins | sample 5384171 | NCBI WGS metagenome assembly VOFG01 (sample SAMN12384726, study PRJNA508395) | human gut metagenome | isolation source: healthy gut F | host: Homo sapiens
TGGCGAAAATAACAATGTGCCGCAGTATGCCGCCCATACCAACCTTTGCATTGACCACCATGCCAGCAACAGCGGCTATGCCTATGAAACCCTGCTGGACCCCGGCGCCGCCGCGGCCTGCGAGTTTTTGCTGGATGTGATCGTGGATATGGGTGTGACCATTACGCCGCAGATCGCCAACTGCCTGTACACCGGCATTGCAACTGATACCGGCTGCTTTAAGTTTGCCAGTACCACGCCCCGCACCCATATGGCGGCGGCCCGCGTGATGGAAGCCGGTGCCGATGTGGAAAAACTGAATGCCCGCCTGTTTGAATCCCGCTCCCATGCCCGCATAACTGCGGAACGCATGGCGATGGAAAGCCTGGAATATTATTTCGACGACCTGTGCGCCGTGATCTGCCTGACCTGGGACCAGATCGAATCTTCCGGCGTGGCGGGTGCCGAGCTGGAGGACCTGACCAGCCTGCCGCGCTCCATTGAAGGCGTGGAGGTTGGCCTGACCTTCCGCCAGCAGCGGGATGGCAGCTTCCGCATCAGCGTGCGCACATCGGGCAGCATTGATGCCTGCAACATTGCGCGCCGCCTGGGCGGCGGCGGCCATGCCCGCGCAGCCGGGTGCGAGATCAGCGGCAACCTGGATAACGCCAAGCATGCCGTGCTGGAGGAAGTCCGCAAGCAGTTGCAGCGCTGCGGCCTGTTGGATCAGGACGTTGGTTGAAGGTCAGCTGCACCACAACGCGCAGCACACGGGGATGCGGCACACGCCCGCAAACCTGCAAGATGGCACCGCCTGCTTGCCGCCGCAAGGCTGGCACCGCAGCCGGGTGCTGCTGCCGAATGCAGCACAATAAACTGAAAAGGAAAACCCCAATGAAAACTTGTGCCATTCTCCCAGTTGATAAACCTGCGGGCTGGACCAGCTTTGATGTGCTGGCCAAGCTGCGCGGTGCGCTGGGAACGCGCAGGCTGGGGCACGCGGGCACACTGGATCCTATGGCGACTGGTGTGCTCGCCGTGTTTATCGGCAATGCCACCGCCGCGGCGGACCGCCAGCCTGACCATGATAAAACCTATGAAGCTACCATTCGCCTTGGCCTGCGCACCGATACCGGCGATGTGACCGGCACTGCGCTGGAAACCGCTCCTGTTACGGTGGGTGAAGCAGAGCTGAAAGCCGTTTTGCCGCAGTTTATGGGCCGGCAGATGCAGCTGCCGCCGATGTATTCAGCGGTCAAAATCAACGGCCAGCCGTTGTATAAGGCGGCCCGCAAAGGCCAGACGGTGGAGCGCACCCCGCGCCCCATCACGATTTATGAGATTACCTACCTGGGCAGCCCGGCACCGGGGGATTATACCATCCGAGTCAGCTGCTCCAAGGGCACCTACATCCGCGTTCTGGCGGAGGATATCGGTACAGCTTTGGGCGTGCCCGCCACATTGGCGGCACTGCGCCGCACCCGCGCCGGGACGTTCAAGATTGAGGAATGCCACACCCTGCCGGAAATCCTGGCCGCTGCCGAAGCAGGTACCCTGCAGCAAAGTGGATGGCTGCTGCCGGTGGAACACGTGTTTGCCTCGCTGCCTGCCCTGACGGTGGACGATGCAGTGAAAAAGCACCTCTTCAACGGCTGCCCCACCAGCCACTACCGCGCACAGGACGGCAAATACCGCGTGTATGATGCCGCAGGTACCTTTTTGGGGCTTGCCAACGTGACGCAGGGTGTGCTGCAGGTGGAAAAGATCTTCTGCGAGCGGGCGTGAACGCCTGCACCCAAACCGCAACGGGCAGAACCGCTGTCCGCTCAACAACAGGAAGTATGCCAACTACCATGAATATTTTGAATACACTGGCCCCGGTGGGCGCACCCAACGGCAGCGCCGTGGCCTTGGGCTATTTTTTGACGGTGTTCACCTTGGGCACCGCCGTGTACTGGGGGCAGCGGTGGAATACGCCGCGGCCCACGGCCTGACCCCCGCGGCTTTTACCTTCAGCCTGCCGGGCGGGCAGTCGCTCAAGGGCGGGCGTATCTTGTCCGCTGGGCAAAAGCATGCCCGCGTTGCCGCTTTGGGCATTACCGCCTATATGGAACCCCTGTTTGAATCCTTCCGCAGCTTAAGCCCGGAAGATTTCGTCAACAAAATTCTGGTGGAATGCTTTGCCGCCAAGGCGGTGTTCTGCGGCGATAACTTTACCTTTGGCGCATATGCCGCCGGGAATGTGGACCGCCTGAAGGAGCTGTGCGCCCCGCTGGGCATCGCCGTGACCATTGTGGACATGGCACAATACGGCGGGCAGACGGTTTCCTCCACTCGCATCCGTGCCGCGCTGGAGGAAGGCCGCATCGAGGATGCCAACGCCATGCTGGGGGCGCCCTACTGCATTGACTGGCCGGTGCGCCACGGCAAGGGCATCGGCACCTCCAAGCTGGGTAAACCCACCATCAACCAGAACTATCCCGCAGACGCTTTGCAACCCTGCACCGGCGCACAGGTACGCCATCCACCGCACATATCCTAATGGGCATCCACAGCGGCACTTATTATGGGCGGTGGTTTTGATGGCAACAACTGGAACCTTTTCTGGGACAACAACGCCTGATACCACTGCAGCCAGCGCAGCGGCGGTGGCATCCGTGAATACCTGGAACACCTATCTGCACAACCCCTAGGAGGTCAAGTTCTTCCTGCAAAGACCGCCTGGCAATGGCTGGACCCTTTGGTTTGAGGCCCTGACGATGAACGGCCGTCCATCACGGTGGCCGGGGGCGCGGGCTGGCTGGCCACCGCGTTGGGCGGCGGCGTGCTGTTTGCCCCGGTACACAGGCCGTGTTGCGGGCACTGCTGACTTTTGTATATCTTTGCCGGCTGCGGCACTTTGGCGCTGCGCCGCAAAAACCGGCGGTGCTGTTTGGGCGCAGCTGCGTTTGGCATCGCGTTTTTCGGAGGTTTTCTCTTCCAGCTCGTTTGGGAGACCAAAAAGAGCCGCCACTGCGGGGTGACACCGGTGCGCTGGGCAGGGGATAAGTTCAGGTAAAATACCCATCCTGTTCCTGACCGCTGGGGAGGTATCAACCAGGGGCCTTGACCGAGCATCTGAAGACCAAACCCCAAGCTATCGACAACCACAGCCGCCGCGGCCCATCCAAGATGGTCGGCCGCCGCCGCTCTGCTGGCTCTACCTGCAGAAGAAGGACATCAACCGTTACCGTGCCCTGATCGTTCAAGCTGGGTATCCGTAAGTAAGAAAACTGCGAAAAAGGGCAGGGGCAGTTTTTTACCGTGCCCTGTTTCGCTTTAAGCTGGGCGGCATTATCGCTTTTAGCAGGGGCGGTCCCAATCCAGAGCCCGTTCATGCAGAGCATGATTTGGAATTGAAAATGGAAAATAGCCGCCTCCCTTTGCGCGATTACAGCAAAAATCGAGCACCCATTTTCCATTCCGCTTGGTTTTTGTTTCAAGTGCTAAAATCGGGGCTGGGCCCTCCCCAAACATTAAAGGAGGAAACAAAATGGCAAACATCAACCACTTTAAAACTACCGTGTTTTTGAGACGACCTTCGCCGGCCGCCCTTTGACCGTCGAGACCGGCAAAATGTGCGGTCTGCCAACGGCTCGCTGCCTGGTCCGCTACGGCGAGACCTGCGTGCTGTGCACCGTCTACCGCATCCGCAAGCCCCGTGACGGCATCGATTTCCTGCCGCTTTCCGTTGATTTTGAGGAGCGTATGTACGCCGCAGGCCGCATCCCCGGCAGCGTTCATGCGCCGTGAGGGCCGCCCGTCCGAGAAGGCGATCCTGTCCTCCCGCGTGGTAGATCGTCCCATCCGTCCGCTGTTCCCCAAGGATATGCGCAATGATGTTTCCGTTGTGATGACCGTTCTCTCCGTTGATCCCGACTGCGTGCCGGAAATCGCTGGTATGATCGGTGCTTCCATGGCGCTGTCCATCTCCGATATTCCTTGGAATGGGCCCATCGCCGGCATCAATGTCGGCTTGGTAGATGGCGAGATCATCCTAACCCCCAATGCCGAGCAGCGCCAGAAGAGCGATCTTCAGCTCACCGTGGCCGGTACCGCCGAAAAGGTCTGTATGATCGAGGCCGGCGCCAATGAGGTGGATGACGATACCATGCTGGAAGCCATCATGAAGGGCTTTGCCGAGGTGCAGAAGATGGTTGCCTTCATCAAGGAAGTCCAGGCCGAGATTGGCAAGCCCAAGTTCACCTTTGAATCCCAGGAGATCGATCACGATCTCTTCGAAGCCATCAAGGATGAATTCATCGAGGATGTCCGTGCTGCCATGGATACCGATGATAAGAACATCCGTGATGAGCGTATGCGCCCCATCTATGACCGCCTGCATGCCGAGTATGATGAGAAATACCCTGAGCAGGGCGCCATGCTGGATGAGTGCATCTACAAGCTGCAAAAGTTTGTGGTGCGCCGCTGGCTGCTGGATGACGGCAAGCGTGTAGACGGCCGCGGTATGGATGAGATCCGTCCCTGGATGCTGAGGTCGGCATTATCCCCCGCGTTCATGGCTCCGGTATGTTTACCCGCGGGCAGACCCAGGTGCTGACCATCGCGACTCTCGGTACCATCCGTGAGGCTCAGATCCTTGATGGCATCGATGAGCAGACCACCAAGCGCTATATCCATCAGTACAATATGCCCTCCTACTCTGTGGGAGAGACCCGTCCCAGCCGCGGCCCCGGCCGCCGCGAGATCGGTCACGGTGCGCTGGCCGAGCGTGCGCTGGAGCCCGTGATCCCCAGCGTAGAGGAATTCCCCTACACCCTGCGCCTCGTTTCCGAGGTTCTCTCCTCCAACGGTTCCACCTCTCAGGGCTCTATTTGTGGCTCCACTTTGGCTCTTATGGATGCCGGTGTTCCCATCAAGGCTCCCGTTGCTGGTATCTCCTGCGGCCTTATTACCGAGGGCGACCGCTGGATGACCATGGTGGATATTCAGGGCGTCGAAGATTTCTTCGGCGATATGGACTTTAAGGTAGGCGGCACCAAGAAGGGCATCACCGCCATCCAGATGGACCTCAAGATCGACGGCTTGACTCCCGAGATCATTAAAGAGGCGTTCGAGAAGTGCCGCAAGGCCCGCCTATATCATCGATGGAGTCAGATCATCAAGCCGGTCATCCCCGCTCCGCGGCCCGAGCTTTCCAAGTACGCGCCCAAGATGCTCAGCATGACCATCGATCGATAAGATTCGCGAGGTCATCGGCTCCGGCGGCAAGACCATCCAGAAGATTTGCGCCGAGTGCAATGTCAAGATCGACATTGAGGATGACGGCCATGTATTTGTTTCCGCCATTGATATCGATGACTGCCGCCCGCTATTGCAATCATCGAGACCATTGTCAATGATCCCGAGGTCGGTGCTATCTATAAGGGCGTTGTTACCCGTCTGATGAACTTCGGCGCCTTTGTTGAGATCGCACCCGGCAAGGAAGGCCTTGTCCATATCTCCAAGCTGGACGATCAGCGCGTGGAAAGGTGGAGGATGTGGTATCCGTCGGCGATGAGATCCTCGTCATGGTTACCGAGATCGACCAGCAGGGCCGTATCAATCTTTCCCGCAAAGGACGCCCTGGCTGCCATCGCCAAGAAGCGCGCCGAGCCGCTGCCCAGCAGTGATGCCGGGGGTTTTGTTCCTTCTTTGCAAAGAAGGAACCGAAGAAATTCCAAACAAAAATTGGGGTATCCCGTATGGGATATCCCCAATTTTTTTTTAAATTTCTTTCGGTTCCTTTTTTCAAAGAAAGGAACAAAATCTCCGCACGCCCCGCTTGACGGCGGAGCGCCGGGCGTGTATACTTAAAGTTAGAGCATAGTTTAAGGAGCGTGTCGTTTATGTACACAGTCGGAGAGATGGCGCGGATGCTGCATGTACCGGCATCGACGCTGCGCTACTATGACAAGCAGGGCCTGCTGCCCTTCGTGGAGCGGTCGCCGGGCGGTATCCGCGTTTTCAAAGATAGCGACTTTGAATGGCTGCGCATCATCGAGTGCATGAAAAAGCCGGTATGTCGTTAAAAGACATCCGCATCTACATCGAGCTGGCCATGCAGGGGATTCCACCATCGACGCCCGGCTGGCCATGTTCCGCCGCCAGCAGGACACCCTGCGTGCCCAGATGCAGAAGCAGGGACACCATGCAGGTGCTGGAAACCTTGCTGCTGGTACTACGAGACCGCTCAAAAATGGGCAGCATCGACGCTGTAAAAACCTGCCGACAAAGGATATTCCTGCCGAAATGCAGGGTAAAGGCCCATTTGCTGCTGCCCGATGAGGAATGAGCATAGGTTCCCCGGTGAAAAATATTGAAAGGCCAGAGCTTTTTTGCTCTGGCCTTTTCTTTCAAGAAAAAGTAAGCAATTACAGCTTCTCAACAACTTCCTTGGTGTCGCGGGCGATCATCAGTTCCTCGTTGGTCTCAATGATCAGGGTGCGGACACGGGCGCCCCAGGCGGTAACTTCGACAACGTCCTTCTTCTGCTTGTGAGCATCGCGGTTCTTGTCGGTGTCGATGCGGATGCCCAGCCAATCCATGTGATGGCAGATCTTGGCGCGGGAATCCGCGTCATGCTCGCCGATGCCGCCCGTAAAGACGATGGCGTCCACGCCGCCCATCGCGGCAATGTAGCTGCCGATGGTCTTTTGATCTGGCAGTTCAGCATATCGCTGGCCAGCTGTGCGCGCTTGTTGCCGTTCATGGCGGCCTCCTCGACATCGCGCTTGTCGCTGGACACGCCGGAAACACCCAGCAGGCCGGACTTCTTGTTCAGGATCTCGTCCAGCTCGTGGCCGGTGATCTCGAGGTTATACTTCAGGTAGTTGACCACAGAGGGATCCAGATCGCCGCAGCGGGTGCCCATCATCAGGCCGGCCAGCGGGGTCATGCCCATCGAGGTATCAATGACCTTGCCCTGATCGACAGCGGCGATGGAGGAACCATTGCCCAGATGGCAGGTGATCAGCTTCAGGCGCTCAATAGGCTCCCAAGGAACTCGGCAGCGCGGTGGCTGACATACCGGTGACTGGTACCGTGGAAGCCGTAGCGGCGCACCCCGTGCTCCTCGTAGTACTTGTAGGGGATGGCGTACATATAGGCCTTCGGGGGCATGGTGGAGTGGAAAGCCGTATCAAAGACAGCAACATTCGGCTTGTCCTGCCCAAAGACCTTATAGGAAGGCCTCGATGCCCAGGATGGCGGCAGGGTTGTGCAGAGGAGCCAGGGGCTCAGGTCATGGATCGCCTTGACGACCTCGGGGGTGATCAGGCAGCTCTCCTTGAACTTCTCGCCGCCGTGGACTACGCGGTGGCCGATGGCGTCGATCTCGGAAACGCTCTCAATGACCTTGCCCTCGCCGGTGGTCATCTTCTTCACGACCTCGGTAAAGGCCTCGGTATGGGTGGGGAAGATGGCGGGCGTGGTGGCCTTGTTGCCGTTGCCCTCGTGGGTGATCATGCTGCTTTCCATACCGATGCGCTCGCACAGACCTTTGCAAAGGACCTTTCACCGTCCATGTCGATGAGCTGGTACTTCAGGCTGGAAGAACCGCAGTTGATAACCAGAACTTTCATGGGGTATCCTCCTTATTTTTAAGGGCACAGATTACGCCCTTTCCTTATTACAATTTTATTATATAATGGAAGTTAGTGAATTTTTGCAAAAGGCGAGAACGCACAAATCTTGCACGTTCTTTTTTTAACAACCTGCTCGGGGAGTTTTTTGCATGGAATTTGCCGGAATCATCACTGAATATGACCCTTTTCACAACGGCCATGCCGCACAGATCGCTGCGGCCAAGTCGGCGGGCGCGGGCTGTGTGGCTGTCTGCATGAGCAGCGGTGCCGTCCAGCGGGGCGGCGTGCCCGTGCTGCCGAGTGTGCGGGTATGCGCGGCGCTGGATGCCGGGGCCGCATTTCGTCATTACATTGCCCGCACCCTGCGCCTGTGCCACAGCCGAGCAGTTTGCCTCCGCCGGGGTGCGTCTGCTGGCCGCGCTGGGGTGCGATACGCTGGTGTTCGGGGCCGGGACCCGACGCCGCCCAGCTCTCGGAAGTGGCCGAGCTGCTGGCCAGGCCGGGCTGGACGCCCTATTACAGGAACGGCTTTCCACCCGGCATGACCTACGCCGCCGCACGTGGGCCGAAGCCGCCGACGCGCTGCTGCCAGGGGCAGGGACACTGCTGCGCACGCCCAACAACATTTTGGGCATCGAGTACTGCAAAGCCATTTTGGCGCAGGGCGCCGCCCTCACGCCGCTGGCGCTGCCCCGGCTGGGTGCAGCCCACGGCGGCGGCAGCCGGGGAGCACAATGGCATCCCCATGGCCAGCGCCAGCTACCCGCGCAGCCTGACGGTGGAGGATTGGACCGCCCTTGTGCCCCCGCGGGCGGCAGCGCTGTACACCAGAGGCTGCGGCGGCGGGACTGCTGACGGATGGAAACAAATTCGAGGTTGCCGTGCTGGCGCTGCTGCGCGCGAAACCCGAAGCCGATTTTGCCGCCGTGCGCGGTGTGAGTGAGGGCTGGAACACCGCCTGGCCGCTGCCGTGCGGGGAGGCCACCGGCCTGGACGACCTGTACACCCGCCTAAAGACAAAACGTTACCCCATGCGCGGCTGCGGCGGCTGGTGCTGGACGCTGCGCTGGACATCCCCGCCGAGCTGCCAATGCCGCCCTACATCCAGGTATTGGGGCACGCAAAACTGCGCTGTCCCGTTTAAAGCAGGCTGCGCTGCCCGCCGGGGACCAGTTTGGCAGACCTGGCACAAAGCGGGGGCGGAGGCCGCAAAAAATCAGCAGACTGCACAGCAAAGCTGTCGATTTTTCGGCACTTTGTAGGGAAAAACCCAGCCGATGGGACTTGCCTTTACGACCAAACCCGTGGTAATATAAAAACGTGATATGGAGAAAAATGCTCGTAGAACTGTAAGATTGTTGCATTTTTTAACGGGCAAAATCGGTTCGTAAATGAAGAAGAAACCATGGCGCTGCATGTAATGGATGAAGCCAACCATTGCCTTGGATGCAAAAAGCCCCGCTGCCAACAGGGCTGCCCCATCCACACCAACATCCCGAGGTCATCCGCCTGCTGAAGGACAACAAACTGGACGACGCCGGCAAGATGCTGTTTGAAAATAACCCCTGACCACCGTCTGCTCGCTGGTGTGCAACCACGAGAACCAGTGCGAGGCCACTGCGTGCGGGCATCAAGGGCGCGCCGGTCCATTTCTCGGTCATCGAAAACTACATTTCCTCTACCTATGCCAGCCAGATGACCAAAGGTCCCGCGCCCCCCAACGGCAAAAAAGTCCGCCATCATCGGCAGCGGCCCGGCTGGGTTTGACCATCGCGGTCATCCTGGCGCGGTACGGCTACGATGTGACCATTTTTGAAGGCAAGGATAAGATTGGCGGCGTGCTGCGCTACGGCATCCCTGAGTTCCGTCTGCCCAAACGGTGCTGGACGACTTTGAATACCGCCATCTGCGCCTGAAGGACATCAAGGTCCGCCCCAACACCGATGTGGGCAAGGCCCTTAAGATCGAGGATCTGTTCCGCGATGGCTACAAGGCGATCTTCATCGGCACCGGCGTATGGCGTCCCAACACGCTGCACATCAAGGGCGAGAGCCTGGGCAACGTACATTATGCCATCAACTACCTGCAAAACCCTGATGTCTACCACCTGGGCCGCCGCCTCATCGTCATCGGTGCGGGCAACGCCGCAATGGATGTCGCCGTACCGCCATCCGCCACGGCACCCGCCATCTGGAGTGCTTCTCGCTGTCAAAAACGATCACCGCCAGCGAGTACGAGGCCAGCTACGCCAAGCTGGAGGGCGTCAACTTCCACTTTAACAAAAAACCGGTGGAGATCACTGACAAGGGCGTGGTGTTCCGCGACCTGAACGAAGCCGAGGACGGCACCTGACCGACATCCCGGACACCGAAGAACTGTACCCGTCCGACAGCGTGATCGTCTCCATCAGCCAGGGTCCCTGCACCACCATCACCGAGCAGCAACACGACCTGAAGACCAACGAGCGCGGCCTGTTTGAGACCGACGAGGCTGGGCCACACCAGCATGCCCGGCGTGTTTGCCAGCGGCGATGCCGTCAAGGGCGCGCGCACCGTAGTCGAGGCCGTGGCCTACAGCAAAAAAGGTGGCCGAGGCCATGCACGAGTACATGCAGACCCTGCCGCCCGAGCTGCCCGACGAGTACGCCAACGTACCCGTGGCCAAGTACGATGACGGCAACTGATTTTTTTACATACCCCTTCAGCGTGGGGCGTTTTGCCCTGCGCTTTGTTTTGCCTGACACAAATTGGAAACATAGCTGTGTTAGGGTAGGGGAAAAGGAGGCGATGTTGCGTGAAATCTCGTTTTGTATTTTATTGTTTGTTTTCACAGTTTGTATTTTATCTGGTTGTGGCGCAGGTCATAATGCGCGTATGGATGTTGATTTTCGCCATCTGATGCCTGCTCAGACAGCGGAAAGCGGCGCGGTGGTGGTTGCGGAAGATGGCGCAAGCACGCTGCACATGCTGGGTGCGGCGGCGAACAAATACGGCTGGTATCAGGTCGGGTACGATGAAACGGATGTGTGGTACGGCACCGTGATCGATTTTGCCGAAGCCGAGGAGCGGGAGATTTCTGCCCCAGACAGCCTGCCCATGAACGGCCGGGTGGGCAATTTGCAGGTTGACGATGCGCAAAATCGTCTGGAGCTGGTCCGGCATGCTGACCGACACTCCGGCGCTGGTGGTGACGGATTTTGACAGAAACCAGACCGGGGCGGTCAGCTTCCCGCAGGGATGGTACCTTGCCGGTTGGGCACCCATAGCCGCCGACGAACAGTACTTATATGCCAAAGGCGGTACGGTCTCCGATGATCCCGCCCGCCTGGACGAGCGCCGCCTGCTTCGGTTGGACCCGGCCGCCGACACGGTAGAGACCGTCACGACCTGGGACGAGTACGGCGGCCAGCTGCTGGGTACCTGGGATGGCAAGCTGCTGCTCACACGGCGGGTGCCCGGCGCTGATTGCCCGGAGCCTGTGTATGCTTATTACAGTGTCGACAATTTTAACGATCTGAAGCCCTATTTAACCGAGGTACTCTGCGCACTGGACCCCGCCACCGGCAGTGAGATCGTGCTGGCCGAGGGGGCGGTGTATACCTTTGGTCCGCTGCGGAAGTTAGCCGGGGATGCGCTGTGGTGGGTGGACGGCACCCGCCTGCTGCGCCAGCCGTTGGGCACAGACGAGGTGCAGACGGTGGCTGAGCTTCCACAAGAGATGACACTGGACAGCGTGTATGACGAGGATGTGTTTTTGCTGGCCCGCCAGGATGAGCGGCAAGTGCTGTATGTGTATCATCTGGCAGACGGCACGCTGGCCGAAAGCCTCCGCTGTGCTCTCAAGCTACGAGGATCATTATGTTCCCATCGTCTGCCAGGCTGCGCCAGGAATGTATTTGATTATCGAGAATGCCAGCGAGTCCACCATCCGCAGGGATCTGAACGAGCTGGACCGTCTGGGCAAAGTCAATAAAGTCCACGGCGGTGCCACGCTGCCAAGCAGCCAGTTCCGAGCCGACGAGCCCACCATGGCTGCCAAGGAGAGCCTGGCCGTGGCCGAAAAGCGGGCCATCGCCAATGCGGCGGCGGCCCTCATCACGGCAGAGGATTTCGTCTATCTGGACGCAGGTTCCACCACGCTGGCGCTGGCCCGGGCCATCAGCGGCCCGGCACTGGATGCCGCTTATGTGACCAACGGCGTGGCCCACGCCCGTCTGCTGGCCCAGAAAGGCTGCCGGGTGTGTCTGCCCGGCGGGGTTGCTCCGCCCCCAGACAGAGGCCATCATCGGGGCGGCAGCGCTGCAGAGCCTGCAGCAGTACAACTTCACCAAAGCCTTTATGGGAGCCAACGGCGTGGCGCTGGACGCAGGATTCACGACCCCTGACCCCGAGGAAGCGGCGGTCAAGGCCGCGGTCGTGCGCCGGGCGAGAGAAGCCTGGTTCCTCGTGGATGACTCGAAGTTCGCCCGCATCTACCCGGCGGTCATCACCGAGCTGCACGGCGGGGCGATCCTGACGAACCGCTGCCCCAACCCCAAATACAAACAATACACGCTGGTAAAGGAGACGGAAGAATGATCTACACGGTAACATTCAACCCGGCCATTGATTATGTGGTGCGGCTGGACTCCCCGCTGGAAGTAGGCGAGGTAAACCGCGCCCGCGGCGAAGACTGCGTGCTGGGCGGCAAGGGCATCAACGTATCCGGTGTGCTGGCCGAGCTGGGCTGCCAAAAAACGTCGCCCTGGGCTTTGTGGCCGGGGAGACGGGTGCCTGGCTGGAGCGCGGCCTGGCCGCCCAGGGCATCCAGACCGATTTCATCCACCTGGCCCAGGGGATGACCCGCATCAACGTCAAGATCAAGGCCGGGCAGGAGACCGAGCTCAACGGCGCGGGCCCCGACATCCCGGAAGCCGCCATGCAGGCGCTGGAGCAAAAGCTCGACGCCCTGCAGAACGGCGACATCCTGATTCTGGCGGGCAGCATTCCGGCCAGCCTGGCCCAGACGACCTATGAGCGGCTGCTGGCCCGGCTGGAGGGCCGCGGCGTACGGGCCGTGGTGGACGCCACCCGGGACCTGCTGGTCAATGTGCTGCCTTTCCACCCCTTCCTCATCAAGCCCAACAATCATGAGCTGGGCGAGATCGTGGGCCGTGTTCTGAACACGGAGGATGAAATCGTGGCAGCAGCCAGGACCCTGCAGGAAAAAGGCGCCCGCAACGTGCTGGTGAGCATGGCAGGGGATGGCGCTCTGCTGCTGGATGAGCAGGGCCAGACCCACCGCATCGGCTGCCCGAAAGGCAAAGTGGTCAACAGCGTCGGCGCGGGTGACAGCATGGTGGCAGGCTTTGTGGCAGGTTACCTGCAGAGCGGTGATTACACCACCGCCCTCCGCCTGGGCACCGCCTGCGGCAGCGCCACGGCGTTCAGCCTGGGGCTGGCGAAGAAAGAAGAGATCGAGAAGTTATTGCTGACGATTTAACGAGGAGAGGAGAACACCCCATGCGTATTACGGAATTGTTCAACGCCAAGGCCATCGCACTGGATGTGGCCGCGCCGGATCAGGCCGCCATCATCGACCGTCTGGTGGAGCTGCAGGCCACCCACGGCAACATTACCGACAAAGAGGCCTACAAAAGGCCCTCTACGCCCGCGAGGCGGAGGGCTCCACCTATGTGGACAACGGCATCACCGTGCCCCACGCCAAAACGGCCTGCGTCACCCGCCCCAGCCTGGCGGCTCTCCGTCTGAGTGCCCCGGTGCAGTACAATGCCGAGGACGACGGTACCACCGACCTGCTGTTTGCCATTGCCGCCCCGGAGGACGGCGGCCTGCATGTGGATATGCTGGCCCGCATGATGCAGATGCTGATGAACGAGGACTTCGTGGAGAAGCTCCGCGCCGCCAAGACCCCGGAAGACTTCCTCGCCGCCATCGACGCGCAGGAAGAAGCCCAGTTCGGCGACGAGAGCTTCACCCAGCAGCAGCTCCCCCAGAACGGCTACCGGGTGCTGGCCGTCACCGCCTGCCCCAACGGCATCGCCCATACTTACATGGCCGCCGAAGCCCTCGTCAAGGCCGGTGACAAGCTGGGTCTGCCCGTGAAAGTGGAGACCAACGGCTCCGACGGCACCAAGAACGCCCTGACCCGGAAAGAGATCGAGGCGTGCGACGGCATCATCGTGGCGGCGGACAAGAACGTGGAAACGGCCCGCTTTGACGGCAAGCCCGTCCTGTTCACCCGGGTGGACGACGGCATCCACAAACCCGAAGAACTCATCAAGAAAGTGGCTCACGGTGAGGTGCCGGTCTTCCACGCCAAGGGCGGCGCGCAGGCGGCCGCAGAGGAGGACACCGCAGGCGAGAGCCTGGGCCGCCGCCTCTACAAACACCTGATGAACGGTGTCTCCCACATGCTGCCGTTCGTGGTGGGCGGCGGCATCATGATCGCCCTGGCATTCCTGCTGGACGACTACACCATTGATCCCTCCAACTTCGGGATGAACACCCCTGTGGCGGCGTTCTTCAAGACGGTGGGTAGCGCGGCATTCGGCTACATGCTGCCCATCCTGGCCGGTTTCATCGCCATGTCCATTGCGGATCGTCCGGGTCTGGCCGTCGGTTTTGCGGGCGGCGTCCTGGCCATGAACGGCACCAACTTTGCAGACCTTGCCAATGGCGAGACCACCGGGATCTCCGGCGGCTTCCTGGCGGCTCTGCTGGCTGGTTTCGTGGCAGGCTATGTGGTCCAGTTCCTCAAAAGATCACCGAAAAGCTCCCCGCCAGCCTGAACGGCATCCGTCCCATGCTCATCTACCCGCTGGGCGGCATCCTCATCGTGGGCGCGGTCATGTGCGGTATCAACCCCATCATGGGCATGATCAACACCGCCATGACCAACTGGCTGAACGCCATGGGCGGTACCTCCAAGGTCCTGCTGGGTGCGATCGTGGCCGGTATGATGAGCATTGACATGGGCGGCCCGTTCAACAAGGCAGCTTACGTCTTTGGCACCGCGGCGCTGGCCTCCGGCAACTACGAGGTCATGGCCGCTGTCATGGTGGGCGGCATGGTGCCTCCCATCGCCATCGCCCTCTCCACCACGTTCTGCCCGAAAAAGTGGACCCCGGATGAGCGCCGCCTATGTCATGGGCCTCTGCTTTGTCACCCTGCGCAGCGCCGCCGCCGCCCGCCAGCCGACGCGGCCGTGTCCGGGGGCGCATTACCAGCGTATCTGCGGCATGCGGTACGCCGATGGCAGCGAGATGGACTTTTCGCCCGCCGGCATCCAGCGCATTGCCGCCGAAAAGGCCGCCTACGAGGCCAAAGTCGGCCACCCCGTACACGATTTTTTACTGGTTCACTGACCTGTACAAGCAGATGCCTTTCGGCAACCCGGCCTACCATGAGCTGTTCCGCCTGGAGGAGCATCGCGTACCGCTGCTGTTCCACTGCACCTGCGGCAAGGACCGCACCGGCATTGCCGCTATGTTGGTACTGCTGGCGCTGGGTGTGAGCCGGGAGGATGCCATCGCCGACTACATGCTGACGAACGTTTACCGCAAAGCCATCATCGATAAATTCATGCAGGATAAACCCGCCGACCAGTACGACCTGCTGCCTGTGGAGGGCGTAAGCGAATCGATGGGGGCAGGGTCCATCGACGTACTGCTGGAAAAGTACCCCAGCTATGAGGCGTATTTTGAGAGGCTGAATACGGCCTGACCACGGCACGCCTGGCCGCGCTGCGGATTTTTATCTGAATAATTATTTTGGAATCATGCGTCACCTGCGGTGATAAGAACTACACCGCCGCAGACCAGCTGAAAAGGGATATGGTACGTGACCATCATCGCGTTCGTGTTCTGCGCGTCGGTGTGGTCGCTGTCGATGGCCGTGCCCTGTGTGGGTGTACGCGCGCATCTTTTCCGCCAGCAAGAGCAGTTGGTGCACGCAGGCGGGGACAAAAAAGTAAGGCGCAGCTGCGCGGATTTTCGGATTTTTACAGATTTTTGCAAAAAGTTTGAAATAGCTGTTGACAAACGGTTCCCCCACACGCTATAATATATGAGCGTTGAGGGCAGACGCCCACAACGATGATTGCGATGGGGATTCGCATAATGGTAGTGCAGCGGACTCTGACTCCGCCCGTGGGAGTTCGATCCTCTCATCCTCGCCACACCGCAGCAGCGCAGCTGCTGCGGTTTTTTTCTTTCCGGGTGTAGCGCAGTTGGTAGCGCGCTTGGTTCGGGACCAAGAGGCCGTGGGTTCAAATCCCGTCACTCCGACTTGTAAAAGAGCGTTAAAACGTAAGTTTTAACGCTCTTTTGCTTTATCAGTACACACTTTAGTACACACTTCTGATATTTTTAATGTCATGCAACAGTTTTTATATGCCTCCGGTGACTCTCGCTTCAACGCATCCAACGCATCAAGCACGCGCTGCATTGTCGGCTCGGCATTCTCCACCCTGCAATCGCGCCGTCAATTTCTCGCCTGTCGTACATAGCCGCGCCCCTTTTCTTATCGTTTCAACTCGTCAATGCATCTGCGAAGAAGATCACGATCACGGGCGTCTGCAGTCTGCATCATGTCTTCCAGCCGGTGCACAAGGCTGCCATTGTCGCGCTTTATAATGTCCGCGAACGTAATGCGTGCCACGTCTGCCGTAGCTGCTGCCGTTCCTGCAATCGCCGTAGGCTTCCCATCGGCCAATGCCATTTTACACACCGCCGCTGCCGCCTTTTTGTTTAAAGAGATGATGGAGAAATACCGCGAAGAAACTTGACAAGCCTGCCCCAACGGCGTACATTTATACTATAATAAAATATCTATCAGGAGGTTTTCTTATGGCGATTCGTGTTGGCATCCTGACTTCCGGCGGCGACTGCCCGGGGCTGAACGCCACCATCCGCGGGGTGGCCAAGGCGCTGTACCACCGCATGGGCAGCAAGGTCGAGATCGTAGGTATCATGAACGGCTACGACGGCCTGATCAACGGCAACTACCGCGAAATGAGCCCGGACGAATTTTCCGGCATCTTGACTGTGGGCGGCACCATATTGGGCACCAAGCGTACCCCTTTTAAAAAGATGCGTGTGGTCGAGGAAGACAAGGTGGACAAGGTAGCCGCCATGAAGAAGAACTACCGCGCCGCCAAGCTGGACTGTCTGCTCTGCCTGGGGGGGCACGGCACCCATAAAACCGCCAACCTGTTGTCCCAGGAAGGCTTGAATATCATTGGCCTGCCCAAGACCATTGACAACGACATCTACGGCACGGATGTGACCTTCGGCTTCCATTCGGCGGTGGATATCGCCACCGAGGCCATTGACCGGGTCCACACCACCGCCGGCAGCCACAGCCGCGTGATGTGCATTGAGATCATGGGCAACAAGGCCGGCTGGCTGACGCTGTATTCCGGCATTGCGGGCGGCGCGGACATCATCCTGCTGCCCGAACTGCCCTACGACATTAAAAAGGTTGCTGCCGCAGTGGAAAACCGCGCCAAGGCAGGCAAGAACTTCTCGATTTTGGCCGTGGCCGAGGGCGCGTTCTCTCAGGAAGAGGCCAAGATGAAGCGCAAAGAGTGGACCGCTCAGCGTGCCGCCGCCGGTTATACCACCGCCACCGCCCGCATTGCCAAGCAGGTCGAAGAGCTGACCGGCGCTGAAACGCGCATCTGCGTGCCCGGCCATATGCAGCGTGGCGGCAGCCCCAGCGCCTATGACCGTGTGCTGGCACCCAGTTTGGCGCCTACGCCGCCGGGCTGGTTGCCGACGAACACTACGGTGTTACCGTTGCCATGGTGAACCGCCACGTGACCGCCAACCCACTGGCTGACATTGCCGGCAAGACTCGCGGCGTGCCGGGAGATTGTGATATGCTCAATGTTGCCCGGGCTATGGGGATCTGCCTTGGTTAATTTGTTCGTTTATAGTTTCTCGCTTTCAAGAGGGGCCACGTTCTGGCCTCTTTTTTTTATAAAAAATCAGCAAAGACTATTGACATTAAACCCGCGTTTAATGCTACACTGGTAGTGGAAACAAACCCAGGGAAAGGACCTGTTACCTATGGATAAATTACAAGCATTGCAAGACTATCTGCGTGAGCTGGGCAGTGTGGCGGTGGCGTTTTCCAGCGGGTGGATTCCACCTTTTTTGCTGAAAGTCGCCCACGATACGCTGGGCGACAAGGCCATCGCCGTGACAGCTGAGTCCTGCTCGTTTCCCCAAGCGGGAACTGGAGGAGGCCACTGCCTTCTGCAAGGCCGAGGGCATCAGGCAAGTCATCGTTGAGTCCGAGGAGCTGAACATTGAGGGCTTCTCCCATAACCCCAAGAACCGCTGCTACCTGTGCAAGCATGAACTGTTCGAGAAAAATTATCGCAGTTGCGAAAGAAAACGATTTTGCAGTATGTAGCCGAAGGCTCCAACATGGACGACAACGGCGACTACCGCCCCGGCTTGCAGGCCGTGGCCGAGCTGCAGGTCAAAAGCCCGCTGCGCCACGTGGGATTGACCAAGCAGGAGATCCGCGACTACCCCACCAGCTGGGGCTGCCCACCTGGGACAAGCAGTCCCTTCGCCTGCCTGTCCTCCCGCTTTGTGTACGGCGAGGAGATCACCGCGCAAAAGCTGGGCATGGTGGACAAGGCCGAGCAGCTGCTTCTGGACCTGGGATTTCACCAGCTGCGGGTGCGCATCCACGGTACGATCGCCCGCATCGAGGTGCTGCCCGCCGAGTTTGAAAAGCTGCTGCAAAACCGTGAGCAGATCGTGGCCGAGTTAAAAAATACGGTTTTACGTATGTTGCTATGGACTTGCAGGGCTACCGCATGGGCAGCATGAACGAGACCCTGAACCTGAAAGGCTGATGCTATGGACGCAAAACAAGTGTTGGAGCAGGTGCGCAGCGGTGCGATAAGCGTCGAGGACGCCGAGCAGTTTTTCCGCCGCGCACCCTACGAGGAATTGGGCTACGCCAAGCTGGACACCCACCGCAAACTGCGGTCCGGCTTTGGCGAGGTGGTATTTTGCAGCGGCAAGGCCGACGAATTTCTGTCGAGCATTTTTAAAAATTGGCCGCCGAAGACGGTGAGGTACTGGGCACCCGTGCTACACCCCACCAGTTTGAACTGGTCAAGGCCGTCTGCCCCAGTGCAGTGTACGATTCCATTGCCCGCATTATAAAGGTAGAAAAAGCCCGGCAAGGTGCTGCGCGGCTGCGTGGCTGTCTGCACCGCCGGCACTGCCGACACGCCGTGGCCGAGGAAGCCGCCCAGACGGCCGAGTTTTTCGGCACGAAAGTGGAGCGCATCTACGATGTGGGCGTCAGCGGGCTGCACCGCCTGCTGGGCAACCTGGAACCTATCCAGCGCGCCAACTGCGTAGTGGCCGTAGCGGGCATGGAGGGGGCACTGGCCAGCGTCATCGGCGGGCTGGTGCAGAACCCGGTCATTGCTGTGCCTACCTCGGTGGGGTACGGGGCCAGCTTCGGCGGGCTTTTCCGCACTGCTGACGATGATCAACTCCTGCGCCAACGGCATTGCCACCGTCAACATCGATAATGGCTACGGCGCCGGGTATCTGGCCACCCAAATCAACCGCCTGGCCCTGGGCACGAAAGAGGATTAACGTATGAATGAAAAAAAGACGCCTTGTATCTGGAATGTTACTCGGCATCAGCGGCGATATGGTCACGGCGGCGTTGTTGGACCTGGGCGCGGACGAGGCTGTGCTGCGCAAAGCGCTGGCCAGCCTGCCGCTGGATGGGTTCAGCATCAACATCAGCCGAGTGAAAAGGCCGGGCTGGACGCCTGCGATTTTAACGTGGTGCTGGACGCCGAGCACGAGAACCACGACCACGATATGGCCTACCTGTACGGCGGGGTGGAGGAGTGCGGCCACACCCACGATGTGCATGAGCACAACCATGACGAGCACGACCACCATCATGACGAGGATGGACATGCGCACCTCCATGGGCATTGCTGCCACGACCACGAGGCTGAACATTGCCACGACCATGAACATGTCCACGAAACACTCACGGCCACCATCACCACGTACACCGCGGGCTGGCCGAGGTGCTGACATCCTGAACAAAGCCGATCTGACCGACTGGCGCCCGCGCCACGGCCGTGCGCATCTTTACCATTTTTGGGCCAGGCCGAGCAAAGGCCCATGGTGCTACGCTGAAACCGTGCACTTTCAACGAAGTCGGCGCGGTGGATTCATCGTGGACATCACCGCTGCGGCCGTATGCCTGGACAATCTGGGCATCGAGGACGTCATCGTCCCCGTGCTGTACGAGGGCACCGGCAGCATTCGCTGTGCCCACGGCGTGCCTGCCCATCCCGGTGCCCGCCGTGGTGAACATTGCCGCCGCTGAGCACCTGAACCTGCACATCACCGGCGCCAAGGGCGAGTACGTCACCCCCACCGGCGCGGCCATTTGCTGCCGCCGTGCGTACCAGTGACCAGCTGCCCGCCGAATTCACCGTTTCAAAATTGGTCTCGGCGCTGGAAAGCGGGGGCAGGAACTGCCCGGCCTGGTGCGGGCGATGCTCATTCGCCCCGCAGGCAGCGGTATGCCGCGCAGGACGTCATCTACAAGCTGGAATCAACATCGACGACACCACCGGCGAAGCGCTGGGCTACGTGATGGAGCGGCTGCTGGCCGCGGGTGCACGGGACGTGCAGTACAGCCCGGTCTACATGAAAGAACCGTCCTGCGTACCTTTTGACCGTGCTTTGCCTGGAGGAGGACATTCCCGCACTGGAAGAAATCATTTTTGCGGAGACCACCACCATCGGCATCCGCCGCGTGCGGATGGAGCGCAGCATCTTGAAGCGCCATATTTACACCATTCCCACCTCACTGGGTGATGTAGAGGTCAAAATGTGCCTGGTGCCCCATTGCAATGGGAACGAAGTTTTCGAGAGGATGAAGAGCGCTGCTATCCCGAGTATGAAGAGCATCAAGGCCATCTGCAAGCGCACGGGCCGCTCCTATCAAGATGTAACACGCCAGGTCCTGCGCGAACTGGCCCGAAAACAAGGAGGACTAACCATGCATATGGCAGACGCATTATTGGCGCCGGGTGTTGCCGGAGTCATGTACGCCTGTTCGGCGGTGGCGGCAGGGCGCTCGGTGCGCAAGCTGAACCAGCAGCCCGATGACAAGGCCGTGCCCGTGATGGGCGTGGATGGGTGCCTTTGTTTTTGCCGCCCAGATGATCAATTTTACCATCCCCGGCACGGGGTTCCAGCGGTCATTTGTGCGGCGGCATGCTGCTGGCCGCCATCGTGGGTCCCTACGCCGCGTTTTTGACGATGATCGGCGTGCTGCTCATCCAATGCCTGCTGTTTGCCGACGGCGGCCTGAGTGGCGTTGGGGGCCAACATCATAACGGTTGTTTTGTGGGCGGGCTGATCTGGCGCGCCTTTACCCGCAAGGGGCTGAACCGTGCAAAAATTATCGCCGCATCGCTGATTGGCTGCATCCTTTCGCTGCAGCTGGGGCGTTCTCGGTATCCGTAGAAACGCTGGCCTCCGGCATTACGGCGCTGCCCTTTTGGTGCGTTTTTAAGGGCCATGCAGCCCATTCATCTCGCCATTGGCGCGGTGGAAGGCTGCATCACCGCCGCTGTGCTGGTATTTTTGTACGAGGCACGCCCCAGTCTGCTGTGGCAGGGCAGCGTGGCCGCCGGGGAGAAGCAGCGCCTGACTTACGCGGCACGCTGGGCGTGCTGGCGGGCGCGGCCGTGGTCGTCGCAGGCGGGCTTTCGCTGCTGGCATCTGCCTTCCCCGATGGGTTGGAATGGTCGTTGCAGCGTTTTGACCGGCAGCACCGAACTGGAAACCACCGGCCCCGTGCAGGCGTTTTTTTGCCCGCATTCAAGAATGGACGGCCCTGCTGCCGGACTACAACTGTTGCAGGCTCCGACGCGGCTGCCGGGACCAGCGCGGCGGGCATCATCGGCGCGGTCGTGGTGCTGGCCGTGGTGATTTTGGGCGTAAAACTGGTAAAAAAGGCGGTGCATCGACGTGGATCGTCTGCACAGGGCCGTTAAGGATGTTCACCGGCTGGACGATCTGGCCGCGCGGGATACCTGGCTGAACCGGCTGGCCCCGCTGCCCAAACTGCTGGCGGCGGTAGTGTATTTGGCCGTCACGCTGTCCTTTGGGCGATATCAGTTCACCGGCGTACTGGGTATGGGACTTTGGCCGCTGCTTTTGCTGGAGTTGGCGGACTTTACCCCGGCGACGCCTTGCGGGCGTTTAAACCCGTGGCTGTGCTGCTAACCGTGGTGGGGCTGTGCAACCTGCCGTTCGACCGCGCCGTACTGCTGCATGCGGGGCCGCTGTCCGTGACCGGGGGCATGCTCTCGCTGGGCGTGCTGCTGGCCAAGGGGCTGTTCTGCTTTTTGGCCGTGTGGGTGCTGATTGCCTCCACCGGGATGGAATCCGTCTGCGCGGCTTTACAGCAATTGCACTGTCCGCAGGTGCTCACCACCACAATTTTACTGATATACCGTTACATTGTGCTGCTTTTTGCAGGAGGGTATCAGCATTGCCACCGCCTATGAGCTGCGCGCACCCGGGCAAAAGGGTATCCAGTTCCGGGCGTGGGGCTCACTGCTGGGGCAGCTGCTACTGCACAGCATCGACCGCGCCCAGCTGGTGTACGAGCATGCAGCTGCGGGGCTTTGCAGGATCTTTTTCCGCCAGGGCAGAAAAAGCACGGCGGTTGGCTGTTTTTTGCAGTAACGGTTTTCTACTGCGCCATTTTCCCGCGCCGTGCCGGTATTTGAGCTGGCCGGACGACTTTTGTAAAAAAGGGAACAATATTATGGCAAATTCGAGTCTATCCTGACGATGCAGGACTTGACTTTTTTGTTATGATGGCCACAGCGCCGCGCCGGTCTTGCAGGATATAAACCTGAACATTGCGTCCGGCCAGCAGCGGGTGGGTCTTGTTGGCTGCAACGGCGTGGGCAAATCCACACTGTTAAAGCTGCTGGTGGGTATTTCTGCCCATGCAGCAGGGCACGCCAAGTGGCGGGCCTTGCGATGCAGCGCGAAAATTTGGCATCTATCCGGCGGAAAGTGGGGGTACATTTTCCAGGATTCGGACAGCCAGCTATTCATGCCCACAGTGGCGGCGGACGTCGCCTTTGCGGCGCAGAACTATGGTTACCCGACCGAGGAAGTGGCCGCCCGCACCCACCGCGCCTTGCAGCAGGTGCACATCGAGGATTGCGCCGACCGGCCCGGTGTACCGGCTGTCCGGTGGGCAAAAGAAACTTGCGTCTATCGCAGGCATCCTGACGCTGGACCCGGAGCTGATCTTGATGGACGAGCCGTCCGCCGCGCTGGACCCGAAAAACCGGCGCAACTTAATAGAAATTTTGCGGGACTGCCCTGTGCGATGCTGATTGCCTCCCACGATCTGGATTTTATCTACGATACCTGCGACCGGGTGGTGCTGCTGTACGAAGGGCGCATTGCCGCCGACGGCCCGGCCGAGGAAATTTTGCATGATGGTGCGTTGCTGGCTGATTGCGATTTGGAACTGCCTCTGCGGTTTCAATCGATATAATGTAGTTTAAAGGAGGAAACCTTTTATGGCAAAGTCTACTGTCTATTTCACCAAGGAGATCACCCCTGAAGCCGTGTTGAAGATGTACCGCCAGCTGGGCGTGGAACTGCCCGGCAAGGTGGCCGTTAAAGTCCACAGCGGCGAGGATGGCAACCAGAACTTCCTGCGTCCCGAGTTCATGAAGCCGGTCATCGACGCCGTCCACGGCACCGTGGTCGAGTGCAGCACCGCTTACGGCGGCGCCCGCAACGAGACCCCCAAGCACGTACAGCTGATGAAAAAAAACACGGCTGGAGCGACCTGTTCGACGTTGACATCATGGATGCCGAAGGACTGACGTTGTCTGGCCCGTGAAGAATGGCAGGTCCTGAGCGAAACCTGCTGGGCAAGGACATCGAAAACTACGACAGCATGCTGGTTTTGATCCACTTCAAAGGGTCACCCGATGGGCGGCTACGGCGGTGCGCTCAAGCAGCTGTCCATCGGCTGCGCGTCCAGCGCTGGCAAGGCGTACATCCATACCGGCGGCAAGGTCAAGGATCAGGCCGTGCTGTGGGAGAACATCTGTCCGCAGGATGCCTTCCTTGAAGCCATGGCAGACGCCGCCTCCACCGTGGCAAAGCACTTTGCGGGCAAGATTGCCTATGTCGCCATCATGAAGAACCTTTCCGTTGACTGCGACTGCTGCGCCGTGGCCGAGAACCCCTGCATGGGCGACATCGGCATCCTGTCAGCCTGGACCCCGTTGCGCTGGACCGCGCCTGCCTGGACCTGGTCGAGCACAGCGCCGACCCTGGCCGTGACCACTTTATGGAGCGCGTCAACAGCCGCCACGGCGCCCCACCATCAGGCCGCCGAGGCCCTGGGCGTTAGCACCACCGAGTATGAGTTGGTGAGTGTAATAGCAATTCTCCAATCAGGGAGCGGGCCTGGCGGCTCTCTCCTGATTTTGTTTCTGGCCTTTTGGGGCGATGTGCGATATAATAGACCTATACAAACCAGGGAGAGGGGGCGCGCCGCATGCCGCAGAGAATTTATGGCCATCGACGAAATCGTCTCCATTGACGAGGTGTTCATGGACGTGACCGGCTACCTTGAGACCTACGGCCTGACCGCGCGTGAGCTGGCGCGGAAAATCATTCTCGATGTGCTGAACACCACCGGCATCACGGCGACGGCGGGGATCGGGACGAATCTGTATCTGTGCAAGGTGGCGATGGATATTGTCGCCAAAGCACGTTCCCGCCGACCGCGACGGCGTGCGTATCGCCGAACTGGACGAGCGCAGATTCCGGCACGAGCTGTGGTCATATCAGCCGCTCACCGATTTCTGGCGCGTGGGACGAGGCACCGCGAAAAAACTCGAGCAGTACGGCATGTGCACCATGGGCGATATCGCGCTGTGCTCGGAGAAAAACGAGGATCTGCTGTATAAGCTGTTCGGTAAAAATGCGGAGCTGCTCATCGACAAGCATGCCCACGGCACAACGAATTTAAGGCAGTACACTTCCTCCACGCGGTTGATTTTGGACGCTGTGACAGAGCTTTTGACCGCATTGTAGACAAGCGCCTGCTGGTACGGCGGGTGAACCTGGTGGCCTGCCGCGTACTGGGACGAAGACGCCCGTGAGGAAGGACAGCTGCGAGCAGCTGGACTTTTTTCCATCACCGAAAGCGCCCAGCAGCAGGCCGCCGCCGAGGAAAAGGAGCTGGAACAGGAGCGCCGCCGCCAACAAGCCATGTTGGCCATTAAAAAAGTTCGGGAAAAATGCCATCATCAAGGGCATGGACCTGCAGGAAGGTGCCACCGCCATGGAGCGCAACGCACAGATCGGAGGGCACAAGGCATGACCCACCGCTATGACGACATTATCAACCTGCCGCATCATGTCTCGCGAAGCACGCACCGATGGCTCGGGCCGACCGCGCGGCGCAGTTTTCGCCCGCTTTGCTGCGCTGACCGGGCTGGACGCCGCCCTGCGGGAGACCGCCCGCCTGACCGACCAGCGCATCACCCTGGACGAGTACGAGCAGGCCGCACTGGACGAAACGCTGCAAACCGTGCGGGGATGCACTGACCAAAAAAGAGCATCCTACCGTGGAAGTCTGCTATTTTGTGCCCGACACCCGCAAGGCAGGCGGTGCCTACTGCACCGTGACCGGCGTGGTAAAGAAGATGGCAGAGTTTGAGGGACTGCTGATTTTGGCTGACGGCACCGAGGTACCAATGGGAGATCGCGGTTTTGGAACTACACGGATAACGGAACGGAAGGGTCAAAAACAACACAGCTATTTCAAAAGCATCAAGAAAACAAGATCGACATGCTGAACGGGTCGATTCGGAACAAGCTGCCGCTGTTTGCACTGCCTGTGGCGGCTACCGCTGTGCTGGAGCAGCTGTTCAACGCGGCGGCCTTGGCCATAGTGGGCATAGGTGTACCTTTGTCTTCCCCTGCAGCCGCACCTTCCAAACTATCATGCTGGTGTATCCGATCGGTTTGTTGTTTACCACCGTGCTGTTGATTTTGATTTGCACTGGTGTGGTATAGACCGACCAGGAGATTTGCTTGATTTTTTTTTCGGTGCTTCGGCCCTGCCTACTTTGCGGCAGGGGGCAATACCGCATATTCTAAGTGCCGATACGGCGAGGCGAGGTGCGGCAGCTGCTAAGCCAAAAGCGCAGATAATACTTTGTGTATTTTTGCATTTTTCGGAAACCGTGCCGCAACCGCCAGGCAATGCCGCTCGTCAGGCAGGGTGTGCGGTGTTGCGCGAAAAAGAGGACCGCAAGGTGGTCCCTCTTTCGCACTGCATGCTATTATACTTTTCAGCAACCCATCAGCAGTTAAAACCGCCGTATCCCCTTCGTTAATATCCGCGGCGGCCAAAGCCCTCATCGGGGTAGGGAGTACCCGCTTCACCCGTCGCGGGCGCAACCAGGGTCACATCGACCAAACCTCCGCCCCCGGGGCGGGTTCCTCCAGCCGTACATCTGTTCGTCTATGCGTTTTACTACGTAAGTCATGGCGGCACCTCACTCGCTGCGCAGGCGCTTGTGCGCTTTTCTGCTCAGTACATGGCGGTGTCGGCCTGCTTTAGCACGCCGTCCAGCACCTGCAGGCCGGAGCAACAACCCACCTACCTATACTAAATATAGTGTAACACACCATTTCCAAAAACAAATATTCCGACAAAATTCTTTTTCGAGCGTAAAACCCGTGCGGTGCTAAGTTGTGCGGATTGCGATAAAGGTTGGGTTAATCCCCTACAAACTGCAGGGTAATCTATCGTACTTCATAACTTTTTTTCACCATGGGCAAAAGAATGAGCGATACATCGTTTGTTAACAATTATTTCAAACTTTTTCTATTTTCTTGAAATATATTATTGCCTTTTGCACAAAATCTGCTATATACACGATCTTTCAATCACATTGCGCTTACGCGCACCGCGGCGACTACCATGAAAGGAGGAATTTTTTATGGAATTTGTGATTGGCATTATCCTCGTCCTGACCTTTTCGGCTGGCCTACTACTGCGTAAAGGTCACAACCTGATGATCGGCTTCCTTATCATTCCATTCTCTGGACTGTCCTTCCTCTGCTGGGCACTCTTTTTGCATCTCCCGAGTTCCTGTCCCCCACTGCAGTTCGGCGGTGACTCCGGCGACTACGCTGGCCATTGCCATCTGAACAAGATCTACCAGTCCGCCCCCGAAGGCTGGGGCACCACGCTGGTCAACGTCTGCTGGGGCGCCTGGGTTCGGCCGCGTCCTGATGGAGACCGGCATTGCCTCCACCCTGATCCGTAAGACTGTTGAGCTGGGCGGCGACCGTCCCATCATCACCATCGTTCTGCTGAACGTTGTGACCGCCTTCATCTTCACCGCCATGACCGGTGCCGGCCCCGTTATCGCCATCGGCGTTATCGTCCCTGCCCATCATGATGTCCCTGGGTGTTCCCAAGGCAATCGCCATGTTCAGCTTCATGGAGTTCTGTTGCCGCTGGTATCTATCTGAACCCCGTCCTGCAGTTCGCTCAGTATCGTGCTTTCTTCATCGACGTCGATGAGATGCCCAACTTCCCTGGGCTGGTACGCTGGCAAGTGGGGCTATGCGCTGATCATCAGCGTCGTGGTTGTCGTCACCACCATCCTGACCGGCTTCTTCCTGAAGAAGAGCAAGACCAGCCACGCCTGGGCTGCTCAGACCCGTGGCGCTTCCGAGCAGAAGGATGCTCCTCTGTATACCTTGATCCTGCCCATCGTTCCGTTGTGCTGAAGATCTGGCTCGACTTCTCCGTTATCGGCGGTTTCGTCATCGCTGGTTTTGCTGCTCTGTTCCTCTGCGGCAAGATGAAGGGTTCCTTTCAAAGGAGAACTGCCAGCTGGTCAACAAGCTGTACTATGACGGCGTGGTCGACACCGCTCCGCTGGTTGGCTTCCTGCTGACCCTGCCCATGTTCAACACCTGCGCTTCTTACGCTTCCCCGTACTTCCAAGGAAGTTCTGGGCGGCATCATGCCCACCAAGTGAGTTGTGGTCTGCGCCCTGTTTGCAGCCCTGTCTATCCTGGGCTTCTTCCGTGGTCCCTCTGACCCTGTACGGCTGCGGCGCTGCCACCCTGGGTGTCTGTCCGCCGTTGGTCACTTCAGCGTGCCGTTCCTGTTCTGCGTGTTCACCATCCCGGCAACCACCGTCAACGTTGGTTCCTGCATCACCCAGAGCTGGATCGCCTGGGGCTAACTGGCTTACAAGGTCGAGTCTCGCGACTACCTGAAGCTGTCCATCCCGTTTGCTTACATCTGCTCCATTCTGCTGTACATCCTGACCGCCTTTACGGTCACCGGCCTTGGCCCCGAGTGGTTCCTTTCTTAAGGCCTGACGCGGCTTTGATTTAAGCAGCAAAAATTTGCCGCCCCAGTTAGTAGGCTGGGGCGGCTTTTGTATATTTTGCTCTCGCATTTTGGCGGCGTTTGTGCTATAGTAATGGCAGAAAATTTGTACGGCGGCCCCGCGCTGCCGCAAAAAGGAGGAGTTGTTTTGTATGTATGATGAAGCTCTTTTTAAAGGAACTGACCGAACTGGAAAACACCGTGCGGTTTGACAGCTTTGATTTTAACGATGCCTACGCCTGGGCAGTGCCCTGCGTGCGGCGGGGGGAGAAGGCTCCCAAGCCGATTGCGGTGCGCATTGTGCTGGATGGCATGATTTTGTATCAGTCCTTTCTGCCGGGCACCGACGCCACCAACAACAACTGGATGGACAAGAAGCAGCGCACTGTGCGCTGACCGGCACCACCAGCCTGCGCGCCGCCGTGGCAGCAGGGCTGTACGGCGCCAAGGCCCTGGCAGCATGACGAGGAGCACTACGCCTTCTGCGGCGGCGGCTTCCCGCTGTACGTCAACGGCGAGTTCCGCGGTGCGGCGATTATTTCCGGTTTGCCGCATTTGAAGGACCACGCGCTGCTGTGCGAAACGGTGAAGGCTTACTGGGAGAGTAAGAAAAATAATTTTGATTGGCTCTTTGCGGCCGGCGGGGACACCACCATGCGGTGTCCCCCTTTTTTTAACGGCTTCTAGCCGCTACGCGTACTCTTTTGGTCACAAAAAGCTAGGCCTTGGATAAGATGCCACGAAAAAAGGACGTCACCGCATGGTGGTGACGCCCGCAAAGCAACATATTAAAATCAAAGCGTAAACTGAATCCCCGCAGAACACTGCGTAAATTACCAGCAGCGCCACACCCTGCACACGGCTAAGCTTTCCCTTAACCAAGGCCGGCGCGGTCAACAGTACCATAACCGCAATCATAACGGGGATTTCCAGCACCAGGCTGGAGTTCATGCCGAATCGTGGCGCTCTGTGGCACCGTGAAGGGGCCAGCGCGACCGACACGCCGCTGACCAGCACCAGGTTGAACACGTTGGCGCCGACCACATTGCCCAGCGACAGGTCGCTGTGGCCCTTGATGAGCGCGGTAATGGCCGTGACCAGCTCCGGCAGAGAGGTGCGCAGCGCCACAAAGGTCAGCGCGATAACACTCTCGGGCACAACTAAAGCCTGGGCGATCCGGGTGCCGTTGTCCACCAGCAGGTTGGCGCCCAGCGCAATCAGCACCGGGCCCAGCACCAGCAGCATCAGCCTATACGGGGCAAGGGCATGGTCTCTTCTGTCCTCTTCATGCTCCTCTGCGGGGGCGTTCTTCATCTGGTGGATGTTGGCCGCCATGTAGGCCACGAACATCGCCAGCATGATAAAGCCCATGGGACGGGTAGAACTTGCCGAAGCCGTAAGCCGCCACGCAGTAGATGGCCGCCGCCGCAAAGAAGAACAGCACCGGCATTTTCAGCGTTTTGGGGTCCACTTTGCCCGGGCGCACGGCGATGGTGATGGCCGCGATCAGCGCCATTGCAGATGACCGAGCCGATGGCGTTGCCGTAGGCGATCTCGCCATGGCCGGAGAGCGCGGACATCGTGGAGACCATGACCTCCGGCAGCGTCGTGCCGATGGAGACCACTGTGGCTCCAATCAGCAGTTCGGGCAGATGGAACCGCCGCGCCAGCGCCGATGCGCCGTCCACGAACCAGTCGCCGCCTTTTAATGAGAAACAAAACCCGACAATAAACAGCAGTACAGGGATCAGCATAAAAACTCCTTTTTTCATAGTTGGCAGTTAATTTGCATATTTTATCAGTATACCATATTGTAGCAAAATTGCAACTGCCCGGCCGCCAGATTGACAAATTTCGACATGCAGGGTAGAATGGGGCCAAACGGAAAAGGGGGGCCGGCCTATGACCTGGACCGAAGCCAGCGGCACCTACTGGATGGCCGTGCTGATTATGGGTGTTTTGGGGTACATCAGCAGAAGGGAGCTGCTATGGCGCACGCCGACCAGCGCCGCCGCGTGTACACCCGCAACCCCACACTGCCCTGCGATTATTTGGGGGCGTTTAGTTTGGGGAATTCTGGGGGTACCTGCTGCAGGTGTTTGGCACCCCAATGCCGGTGTTGCCGGTAAAATTTTGCACCGCGCCCTGACCGTGATTACCGACGACTTGCCAGCGCCTGGTGGCCCTATGGGTGTTGTTGATGGCTTTATATTACCGTTGGTCGTGGAAATTTTGTGGACCGCTGGTATGGGACGAATGCGTTTGATAAGTGATTTTCCTACGTTTGCAGCTTGAGACTTCCTCACCGGCCACCTGGCGGCGGTTTTCTCATTCAAACAGCATTTTTGCTTTTATGTGTTCCTTTGGAGCCCCAAAAGGAAGGCCTAACGGCGGCCTGCCATTATAAAAGGCCCTGCCGTGAAGGGTAGGCAGGGCCGATAAAAGGTGCAGACAAAAATCACTCCCTGGTCGGCAGTTTTTCTGTCCAATATGCGCTTCGATGGCCGAGCGGTCAGTTCCTCACCAATAATGATAGCACTTCTGCCCATCGGGAGGAATAGCCTCTACGTGCATCGTGTCGCGGGTGGCATTCAGTTCGCACCAGCCATCAACGGTCTGCAAAAAGCCCTTGATGCGCAAATATGCCCTGGAGGCGGATCAGCAAACAGTGCCCGGGCGGCATCCTGCAGCTGGGGCAGCAAGGTGCAGCTCCATGAAATACAGCGACGTGAACGCCTTGTGCTCGTCAAAATGCAGCGACGTAGCTGGCTTGACAGTGGCCGCAGCTGTCCAGCCGCTGCATATCGGCGTCGGTCAGGGCGTCCCAGGGCTTGCACAGCACATCGGTGTCCGCAGCAAAGCGGCGGGCGCAGTGGCAGGCTTCCAGCGCACGGTTCAAATGCGCCAGTGTTGCCCCTCCCAGCCTGGCCGGGGCGGCCAGCTGGCAGCGGCTCATCACACCATGCCCGCGCTGGCGGCTTCGCTGGCCAGCAGATACTCGCCTTGGGGCTGAGCTGCGTTTCCAGCAGCGCGTCCACAATGGCAATAACATTGCCAAGCGTGTACCAGCGGTCAGTGGCTCGTCCGCAGCACGTCATAGAACTCGTCCATCGAAAATGCCGCTGGGTTCCACCAGTGCGCGGTCAAAGCCCTGCATCGCCAGCGAGATCAGCTTGGTGCGCATCCGGCGCTGGTGGGTGTCGCAATCGCAGCCGCCGCTGATGGTCTCGATGTCGCAATTGTCGCCCAGCAGATCCCTGCAGCAGCATTACGTCAACGTTCACCGCACCGAAGTCATTTTCCAAAATGCCGGAGACGCGCTGCCGCGGGCGTTGGGCCAGTGCACATATTTGCGCAGAAACGTTGTTTCCTGCGCGCCTAAAAAGCCGGTTATTAAGTCGACCTGTACCGCCGCTTTCCCTCTTTCTATTGCACCGGGCCGTCAGCGATCCGGCTCGCGGTCAAAATGGACGGGATGTTCGTCCAGCAGGGCATATCACCCTTGCTTGGCAGCACTCATGCAGCCAGGCCACGGCAGCGTCCAGCCCCCCTGGCTGCCCTCAAACTCAGCGGATCGTATCTTTTCCTCGGCGGTGTGCTCAACGCTCCACGGCCCAGGCCAGACCGTAACGGTCAAAAACTCGATCTTTCGCTTACCGCTCTCGTCCGCCGGGTCGGCCTTTTTGCCCGGCGTACGACATACCGCATCCCTTGCTCCGCCCCCGAGTAGGGGTTGCCATTGTGAAACCAGTGATAAATTGGAAAAGCGTCTAACATAATATTTCCTTCTTTGTAAAAAAAAAGAAAAAGGTAAGGCTCCCTCCAGACTCGGTAAGTCACTCTACCTCTTTCTGTTAATTTGGGCGGCGTTGTCAATGCTGGTTTTTGCGGCGGTGCGGCGCGGGACCCCAACAGGATACGAGGCTCGAACTCGCCACCTACTGTAGGAAGCAGCGTCGGTAACGGTGGGCCTCTACCGGATGACGCGGGCGTCTTGGCGCTAATCCCG
>VOFG01004528.1_pt1 | contig 32097 bp, 50 predicted proteins | sample 5384171 | NCBI WGS metagenome assembly VOFG01 (sample SAMN12384726, study PRJNA508395) | human gut metagenome | isolation source: healthy gut F | host: Homo sapiens
ACAATCGTTCCGGAATATATTCCGTTTAAAGAAGCACAGGGTGTCATGCAGATCATGGAACATCAGTTTGTAAAACAGGGCAATCATGTATTCCATTTGCTGGAGAACAAACTGGATACTTATGAATATTCAGAAAGCGGACTCAAATTCGTTTCTTCGATGGAACTAGACGATGATTGTGAATATTTGTCCGGAGACAACAGTGGAATGTTATATCTTTCGCCGGGAATCGGAGATGTAATTGGCGTAAAAGATGGAAAAAAGGCAATGCAGACAACCGTAGATGGACATTTGAATATGCATCCATCCGGAGTATGGGGAATCAGTTTCTGGGTGAACAGTGATACTCAGAAGATTGCAAATCAAGATGGTAACCTGACGGCTGAGCCGTGGATACTGACCGGATTAAACAATGATGAAGAACGCAAGGGACCATTTTCTATGATAGATGACGTCCAGATTACGGATAGTCATATTATGGTTGCCGGTTCCATGGCTGCAGAAGATGAAGGTACAAAAAATTGTCTATGATTATGAAGGCAATCAGCTTTTTGAAACTAGGCGGAGAAGACATCAGTTCTAAGGACAAGCTCGGTTCCATTACGGGCATGGCAGAAACAGAAAATGGTTTGTGGCTGCAGATGGAAATATGCGTGAAATACAATTTTGGGCAAAAAGATGGAACACACATAGGTGCAATTTCTACAGATGACATATTCGGTGTCAGCTATCCATGGCTGGAAGACATGCAGCTTTTAGATGACGGCTCTCTGTTAATTATGCTGACACAGGAACGAGACGACGGATCAGCAAATGAATTAAGGTTTTTCAGATTGACAGGTTTTTAATTGAAAAATAAAAATCGCTTGCCGGCAGAAATTTATCTGCCGGCAAGTAATTTTTGTCAGAAAAGCCTGTTTTTTTGTTGACTGCATTTTCAGACATATGGGACTTGTGGAGGAATTTGGAAAATTTGCATTTTGCATTTAAAAGATATAAAATGAATGTCTAATTACAGATGCGCCTCTTAAAAGCGCTGACTGTTTTGCAATGCCTATGATTTTAGGCAGTTTTTTTTCAACAAGTATATAATATGGCTGATTCTATTATCGTTGGTCAGTTTGTCGGCTCCTCTGCACTTGCGGCAGTTGGTGCCTGTGCTGCACTTACGAATGTCTTTATTTGTATAGCATTGGGTGCCGGTGTAGGTGCCGGTGTGCTTGTGAGTCGTTATTTTGGAGCCGGAGATTACGGCAAAATGAAAACAATCGTGTCAACATCGCTGGTCAGTTTTCTGATTTTAAGTCTGTTTCTGGGTGGCTTTGGTTTTTGTTTTTCACATTCAATGATGAATTTATTACAGACACCTGCTGATATACTGAACGAAGCGGTATTGTATCTGAAAGTCTATTTTGTGGGATTTCCGTTTTTGTTTATGTATAATATTCTTTCAACGATGTTTACCTCAATCGGTGAATCAAAGATTCCATTGGGACTGTTGATATTTTCTTCTATTTTGAATATTTTATGGATCTCTGGATGGTGGCCGGACTTGGTTTGGGGGTATTTGGTGCAGCTCTCGCAACCCTCATTGCGCAGGGGATTTCGGCAGTGTTGTCACTTTTGATCTTCTTGTGCCGGATGCGTCGATATAAAAGTCGTTTTGACTGGTTTGATGGGAAGGAATTGCATTCCATGCTTCGGATCGCTGTGCCATCTGTTCTTCAGCAGTCTACAGTGTCAATTGGCATGATGATCGTACAGGCGGTTGTAAATCCCTTCGGTACACAGGCGCTGGCAGGTTATGCGGCAACCATGAGAGTAGAGAATGTTTTTTCACTGATGTTTGTATCTATTGGAAATGCGGTTTCGCCCTATGTCTCCCAGAATCTTGGCGCAAAAAAAATGGATCGTATCAAAAAAAGGATATCACGCGGCACTGGTGTTAGATCTGTGTTTTGCAGTCCTTGCTTTCATAGTCATTGAAACACTGCACACCCCAATTTCTTCCTTATTCCTTGGAAAAGATGGAACCGCTCTGGCATATCAGGTGTCCGGTGATTATATGAAATGGCTCGGTTACTTTTTCATTTTCATGGGTATCAAGATGGCAACAGATGGAGTACTTCGTGGACTTGGAATCATGCGCCCGTTTCTCATCGCCAATATGGTAAACCTTGCGATCCGTTTGGCAGTTGCTTTGATTTTTTGCGCCTCGGTTTGGCATTGCATTTGTCTGGCTTGCTGTACCGGCTGGCTGGTTTGCAAATTTTTGATTTCTATGTGGCACTCAAGAAGAGTTGTATTTAAGATTTACGATGTAGAGGAAGGGCATACATGTGGCGAGCATGGATGCGGTGTTTAAAATAAGTCAGATAACATACAGAAGAATAGAAAGGTAATTTTATACCCCACCTGATGTTATAAACTATAGCTATAAAAGGGAAAACAGATCATTTATTTTCAAAGAAATGGAGGAACTGGCAATGAAAGGTTTTTAACACAGGTGACGGTTACATGGGAATGGTAGATGGCGAATATATCTTATTTGCCAGCGAGGCTGATTATTATGATTATGTGAATGATTAGAAATGTGGATTAATGGTGCTTTAAAATGTAATGAAAATTCCCATGTGTGCTATAGTACTTTACTCATATCACGAAAAGGGGAATACTTATATGCCAAAAGGAAAGAATCAGAAGTTTAAATTATACCGTCTCGCACAGATTATGCTGGAAAATACAGATGACGAACACTATATTACCATGCCGGAAATCATGGAAGAACTGGGAAAATACGAAGTGACCGCAGATCGTAAAACAATCTATGCAGATCTGCGTGATCTGTCTGTACTCGGGATCGAGGTAGAGGGCGAACCCATCGGCAACCGCTATCATTACCGCGTAGTCAACCGCCCATTCGAACTGCCGGAATTAAAGCTTCTGGTAGATTCCATCCAGTCTTCAAATTCATTACAGAGAAGAAGACCAACACACTGATAAAAAGCTGGAAAAGATGGTCAGCAAATACGATGCACAAAAGCTGCAGAGACAAGTCTATGTATCAGGACGTATCAAAACGATGAATGAAAGCATCTATTATACTGTCGATGCAATCCACAATGCGATTTCTGAAAATAAGAAGATCAAGTTCCAGTATTTCCAGTGGAATGTGAAGAAAGAGATGGAACTGCGTCACGGAGGAGCGTGGTATCATATCAGCCCGTGGGGATTGTCCTGGGATGATGAGAATTATTATATGATTGCATCTGATGCAGAGGCGCAGCTGATCAAGCATTACCGTGTGGACAAGATGCTGCATATCCGGATGTCGGATGAATCCCGCGAGGGAAAAGAACACTTTAAGAAGCTGGATATGGCGGATTATGCCAAGAAGAGTTTCGGAATGTTCAGGGGAAAGGAAACGTCTGTAAAGATGCTGGTAAATAACAGCCTTGCGGGTGTGATCATTGACCGGTTTGGGAAAGATGTGATGATGATTCCGGAAGACGAGGATCATTTCCGGGTGAATGTGGACGTGCATGTGAGCAAACAGTTCCTGGGATGGGTATTCTCGCTGGGGAAGCAGTTAAGATCATTGGACCGGATGAGGTTGTGGAGCAGATGCGGGGAGAGGCCCGGAGGCTTATGGAGCAGTATGGGGAGTAAGAAATGGATTCTGAAATAGCAAAACAAGAACACGATTGTAAACTTGTGAGAAAAAATAAGTTGACAATCAAAGCGAAATACGATAAATTGTTAACCATAAACTGAAAGGAAGGTTAACAATTTAATGAACACAAAAACAAAAAATTATCCACCGTAAGTATGGTATTATGCGGAATGTTCGCGGCGCTGGTTGCCATAGGAGCATTTATCCAGATCCGTTCCATATATGGATTATTTCACACTTCAGTTCTTTTTCGTACTGCTTGCAGGATTGATTCTGGGGGCTGATAAGGGAGCAATATCTGTAGGATGTTATGTATTACTGGGACTTGTCGGAGTACCAATCTTTGCAGCAGGCGGAGGAATCGGATACATATTCCGGCCAAGCTTTGGTTATCTGGTCGGATTCATTGTAAGCGCATATGTAACCGGAAAAGTATGCGAAAAGCTGAAAGCAAGTTACAAGAACTATCTGCTTGCCTGTCTTGCAGGATTTGTTGTGACATATGCAATCGGAATCGTGTATAAATTCATAATCTTGAACTTTATGCACATACACCGGCAACGCTGGGCGTGATCTTTTGTCCTGCTTCCCCATTAGATATGCCTGGAGATTTTGTATTATGTCTGCTGGCAGCCGGTGTGGGACTTAGAATGCGGAAAAGCGGATTTTATCTGAGTTAATAAAAAAAGGGGCATGAGATTATGGCAAAAGGAATATTTGTGACGGGCACCGGCACAGATGTAGGGAAAGACGTATGTCACAGCATTAATCGTGAAAAAGCTGGCGGATGCAGGAATCCATGCAGGCTATTATAAGGCTGCATTATCAGGTGCAGAGTCCATAGAAGAAAGTGACGCAGGCTATGTAAAGAAGATTGCCGGTATCACACAGGAAGACAGCAGCTTACTGTCATATCTGTATCAAAATGCGGTGTCTCCGCATCTGGCTGCCAGAATAGAAGGGAATCCGGTTGATCCGGAAACGGTAAAAAGCAGATTTTTGACAGGGTAAAGAAAGAGTTCGATTATGTCACGGTAGAAGGAAGCGGCGGCATTGTATGTCCGATCCGCTGGGATGAAGAGCATGAGATCCTGCTGGAAGACATTGTGAAAATGCTGCATCTGAATACGCTGGTGATCGCAGATGCCGGACTTGGCACGATCAATGCGGTTGTCCTGACGGTAGAAATATATCCGGAATCACGGAATGGATGTAAAAGGAATCATTCTGAATCATTACTCGGGTGGAGCGATGCAGGAAGATAATGAGAAAATGATCGAGAGATTAACGGGAGTCCCGGTGATTGCCAGGGTAAGAGATGGTGACAGGGAGCTTGAGGTTGATCTGGAAGTGTTGAAAAGGTTGTATGATTGATGATGAGAAGAGGAAATTGACTGCGGTTGATTTCCTTTTTGATGTATGGAAATAAAAATAAGGTGAGAATATTATACCCCATCAACTGAATTATACTATACACATCAAAGGGAATAAAACAGAATTCCGGAGATAAAAGTAATTATAAGACAACAAATCAAATTCAGATGAACACGTTTTCAAAGCGAAAGGAGCACACACAATGGCAAAATATTTATCACCCTGACAGGAACAAAACACTACTTCGGAAATGATTTTCTGGAAAAAGGTATGAAGATCAGATTAGAAAAAGATCCGGATAATGAATATGACAAGGAAGCAATCAAAGTAACGTATGAAGGACTTGGGGAAGATCGGTTATGTAGCAAATAGTTCGTATACAGTCATCGGCGAATCTATGAGCGCAGGCCGTCTGTATGACAAGATCGGTGACACGGCATATGCGAAGGTGGTATTGGTTACACCGGCAGGAACAATCTGCAAGATCTGTAAAAAGAGTCTGAAAAGTGAACAGGAGGAAACAGCATGAATTACCTTGTGATAGATTTAGAAATGTGTAACGTACCGAGAGATTATCGGAGTCGATCTTATAAATATGCAAATGAGACGATACAGATCGGAGCTGTTCTTCTGGATGAGGAATTCAAAAGAATCGGAACGCTTAGCCAATATGTACATCGGAACATGGAGTGATCGATCCGTTTATTCAGAATCTGACAGGGATACGAAATAGTCAGGTGAAGAAAGCACCACGTATTGAGGAGGCTCTGCTACATATGATCGACTGGATCGGCGATCGTGAGTATAAAGTCTATGCCTGGAGCGGTTCCGACAGAGCACAGCTGCTTCATGAAATCAAAGCAAAGAAGATCTGTGATGAGCGGATTCTGGATTTTTGTCTGTGAAGCAAGATGGATCGATTATCAGGATGTATTTGTAAAACGATTCGGAATAGAACGAAAGATTGGTCTGGAAGAAGCACTGGGCAGGGTGGAGATTAAACCGGAGGGACGACTTCATGATGGTCTGGATGATGCGGTGAATACAGGATATCTAATTGAAAAAGTTGAAAATGAATCCAGAGTATAAGTTAGTCAGCTATGAAATGCCAGAGCAAGAGCAGGGACATCTGTCGTGTACGCTTGGAGAATTATTTACGGGATTGGAGTTGAAATTGGCGTGAGGGATGTTTTGATATTCGATGAATATAAAAAAGAAACGAGCACCCTGCTTAGGCAATAGCCGGACGGTAATAAACCCATTTCTTGTATATAATATTAATCTGTTTGTTAACAAAAGTCAACTATAAAATCAAAAAGATGAAAGTTGTGAAGCTTAACTCAGTACAGTATAATTAATATATCATTTCAATTCAAAACATATAACATGTCATTTTGAAATAAGATCAGAAGTTGTTAGAAATAACGTAAATTCCGATAGAGGATAGAAGATTATAGTTAAGAAATAATATCAATTAAAATTTTATAGAGTAAGAAAAAATTAGGTGCAGATTGCAGAAGAAGTGATAATTAAAAGGCTTATATTAAATATGATTCAGGGGAAGATGGTACATGGTCAGCCAAGAAGTTTTGTACGGGAGAAAGAATCCGAAATGCAGCAGACTACATCATTTCCGTAGACATATTTTCCGAGGTGTGGACGTGCCGGAGATCAATCAGGTCATCATGCTTCGTCCGACAGAGTCGCCGATCGTGTTCATCCAGCTTCGGCCGGGGACTTCGAAAGCCGAGAACAAAGAATATGTCGTTGTACTGGATTTCATCGGAAATTACCGGAATAACTTTATGATTCCGATTGCGCTGTCCGGCGACCGCAGTTACAACAAGGACAATATCCAAGTTATGTCACGGAAGGCGGTAGAGTGATTTCAGGCGCGAGCACAATCCACTTTGATGAGATTTCCAGAAAGCGGATTTTCCAGGCGATTGATAATGCGAACTTCAGCGATATCAAATTAATCCGGGAGAATTATACGAATCTGAAGAATAAGCTGGGGGCATATCCGGCGCTTGCGGATTTTGATAAATATGGGAAATGGATGTGCTGCGGATCTTCGACAATAACAGCCTGGGTTCGTATTACAAATTCCTCGTGAAATACGAAAAGGAATATACCATTCGATTGTCAGAAGACGAAGAAAAAGCAATCGAATTCATTTCAAAAAGCTGGCGAGTGGCAAGCGGATTCATGAGCTGGAATTGTTGAAACGTACGTTGCAGTATCGCCATGGAATCATTGGGCGTCTGCGGAAGCATTTATCCGAGAAGTATCATTGTGAGATGGACGAGCATTGCACGGGAAAATGTGATCAATATGATGACCAATGAATTTCCGACGAGTGCAGCAAAGAAGACTTACGCACAGTGTATATTTCTGAAGAAGGAACAGGATGATTACGGCATTTCCGATGTGTATGGGAAAAATGTTAGAGAATCGGAATTCTGTGCGATTCTGGAGGAACTGGTGGACTTCGGAATCTCGAGATATAAGGTCAATTACAGTTACCATTATCATGATACGAATCTGGTATTGTATCAGAAATATACATATGAGGATGCCTGCCGTCTGCTGAACTGGAGAGAAATGAAGTGCCACTGAACATCGGCGGTTACAAATATGATAAAAAGACTAAGACATTTCCGATATTCATTAACTACGATAAGCAGGACAATATCAGCGATACCACGAAATACGAAGATCATTTCGTAGCAGAGAACCGGCTGATCGCGATTTCCAAAAAGCGGAAATAGCATGGACTCAGAAGATGTGCAGAATTTCCTGAACGCAACAGAACGTGGCATAGATGTGCAGCTGTTTGTGAGAAAAGAATAAGGATGATAAAGATATCTGGGCGAATTCTATTATCTGGGGCGTGTGATCGCGACCGGGAATGCGAAGCAGTTTGTGATGCCGAATACGGATAAGACGGCGGTGGAGATCGAATGGGAGCTGGAGACTCGGTGAGAGAGGGATATTTACCAGCATATTGTGAATGAATAGAGATTGTTACAGGAAGATTTTTGACGGGAGATAAATGGTAAGATGAAGACGATTAGAGTTGTGGCAGCAGTGATAAAGGCAGTAAAGGAAGACGGAAGAACGATGATATTCTGACAAACGCAGCGCGCGGATATGGCGAGTTCAAAGGCGGATGGGAATTCCCGGGCGGCAAGATCAAGCCGGGAGACACCGGAAGCGTTAGCGTGAGATCATGGAAGAACTGAATACGGAAGTTTCGGTTGGCGAATGGATCGAGACAATTGGGTAGGCGGTCCGGGATTTCATCTTTCGATGGATTGCTTCTTGTGAGATCGTGAAAGGGGGATCTGGTGCTGGAAGGAGCATGAGGCGGCCAGATGGCTGACCAGGGAGGAACTTGATGGATGTGGAGTGGCTGCCGGCGGATGGCGGTTGCGGAGAAGATTGAAGAAGAGATGGACTAGAAAATATAGAGAGGGAATAAGTGGACATTGAAAATGAAAAAGAACTCAAATTTAGAAGTATAAATGAGTTCTTTTTTATTATAGAATATTTGAGTTTCTCATAAACTTAAATATAGTGCTAGAATCTAAAATATAAATGGAGAGAACTAAAATGACAACAGAAGAATTATATGACAAACTAAAATTAATTCAAAATGAAATGCAAAACACAGAATTTGGAATTGAAATCAGCGGACAGGATGTGAAAACGATTATATGATTCTTTGTCAAGTTTTTCTAATCAGGATGATGGTGGCATTATTGTTTTGGAATTGATGAGATTATAAAAGAAGTTGGTGTTTATGAGATGCTCAAGGACATTCAAAAGAAAATTAACGAGCAATGCTTGCAGATGAACAGTTGTACGGCCGCTTATTACAGTTGTGGGAGAAGGAAAATAAAAAAAATTTGTTTCTGCTGAAATTCCCGGAATAGATTTGTAGACAGACCTTGCTATTATCAAGGACGTGGAAGGTTGAAGGGTCTATACCCGTATTAGGGGATAGTGATGAACCAAATGACAGAATACAGAAATATATAGTTATGGAAGCATATAGAGAAGAAATATCAAGACGATATCCGTGAGGTTCGAGGTAACATTAATGTCATTGGATCAGGAAGAACTGAATCGTTATGTTGAACTGTTAGAGAGAGGAAAACAAAGATTAGCAACACTTGATAATGAAAGTATTTGTAAGACTTATATGAGCATAAAGCGAGGAGAGAAAAGTAAGTTTAGTGCGACTTTTGCTTTTTAGCCCACATCTACAGGCATATTTTCCACAACTGTGTATTACGGCAATTGTAATTCCTGGGAGAACAATAGGAAGTCTTTAGCGACATGGGAAAGATTCTCAGATAATCAGAGAATAGAAGAACAATTCCGGAAATGTTGGATGAGGCATTATTATTTGTGAAACGCAATATGCGGACAAAGACAATTATAAGTCCGACAACCGGACGAGAAAGAACTGACAGAACAGACTATCCAATAACAGCAGTTGAAGGAAGCTATTATAAATGCATTAGTACACACATCGTGATTATAGTATTCATACAGAAGGAATGCCGATTCAACATAATGTTTGAAGACAAGTTGAAATACATAATCCGGAGTGAGATTATAACTATCGACCAATTAGAAAAATTAACCGGATACAGAAATCCGGTATACATCAACATGCAAGAATACCGATTCAATATAATGTTTGAGGGCAGGATTGAAATACATAATCAGTCAGGATTATATGGAAGAATGCTTATCGGCCAATTAGGAAAAATTCAACCGGATACAGAATCAACACTTGAAACATTAGGAATAATAAAGAAAGCAAGTGATAAATTCCAACAATCGGATGGAAATGGGAAATATAACAAGACAACTGGAATTCTTGGATGAAAGAGGAAGTTTTATTGTAAACTATATAAAGAATCAAAGAATGATTATGAAGATATGTCAAATGATGAAGAAACAAATAATTTAATAGTATTTTAAAGAAATTTGTGATTATCTAGAGGTTTAAGTTATATTTACTTATGCTTTATACAGACAGCAAATCCATTAGTAAACTAGCGTCAATTAAGTTGAGTATTCCAGATAAGCCAAAAGAGTCCCAAAACAGTTATATTATAGCGGAGAAAGAGAAAAATGAGAGAAGACCAATTCCTGCGGCAGCGTCTGCAGAAAGAAATCCCGATTGAGATTTCACCTGTTTTAAGAGATTTAATAACTGTTATATTTTTGTTATTAAATTCTCCGCAAACCCTTGAAAATCTTTTTGTGTGAATCCTCTATTTCGGACAGGAGATAATTTGACAGGAAATTTCAAAGAAGAGTATAATACATATTAAGACATTTTGAATCGGCATGTGTCGGAAAAGCTGTCACTGGCACTGGGATTCTCTGTATTATAAGCAGGTTCAAATAGACGCTATGGGGAAAATAATTTGGAAAAAAAAACTGACAATAAATGATATAGCAGATGTCCGGTGTGGCAAAAGTACTGTATCAAGATATCTGAACGGGGAAGCGTCAAAGATGCAACGGCCCAGAAGATAAAAAATCATCGAAGAAAATAATTATGAGCCAGATCTGTTTGCAAGGCTGAATGTCACAAAGAAACCGGATCATAGGACTTGATACCTGGGATTTAACTCGGTAACAACACCAGAGACATAGAAGTAATCGTTGCCTATCTTAAGAAAAATGATTATACACCTCTTATCATCACGCCACAAATGATATCGAAGAAGAAATACGCTGTATCGAACGGTTGAAGAATATGAATGTATGGAATTATGGGTTCTTATGACGGGAAGCACAAAGAATACGGAAGAAGCAGTAAAGAAGTTAAAAAATTCCAATCCTGTTTCTTGGACAACTTCCAGGAGAGAATTCTGTCATTAATAGTGATTACAATGCAGGATATGCGGTGGGTAGTATATCCGGACAACGTAAGTTCAAGGAGATTTATATGCTCTGGGTACCTGAAGACCCAATGCAGTAGGAGGAGAACGACATGCATGGAGTGATCGATGGACTTATGTCCTGTGAGAAAAAGCCAAAAAGAAGTCATAGAGACAACGTTCTTTTATGAAAATGCGGTGAAAATGTACAGAAATTGTAGATCATATGAAGACACCAGCGGCAGTCGGCGTATGCCGCAACAGACCGTATCGCATTTTGGCGTGTACAAAGTAATGTCAGAGAAAGGTATACGGATACCGGAAGAAGTATCCGTGGTAGGATTCTGGCGATTACGAAGCAGGAGAACTGTTACAGCCGCCACTTACGACGGTAAAATTTGACTGGAAAGAACTGGGGGAGATCAGTGCTGAGTCGATGATCCAGATGATTTTTAGGAAAGCCGGTAAGCCCGCTTCAGGTCAACCCGTATGAAGTATAGAAAGAAAAAGTGTAAAGAGAACTGAGAATCAGGGCGGATCTGTCAATTTTGACAGACCTGCTTTTTGTGCAATATAGACAGAAATTTAGATATCAATTTTTGGAACCGTTTCCAAAAATGAAATTGCAGTGACGTTTTGTGCGTTGACATACAAAAAGCTGATGTATAATAAAACATAGGAACGTGGAACCGGTTGTCTCCAAAACAAAAACAATACAAGGAGTATGGAAATGGGAAAGAACAATGGCCTGGAAATATCAAAACAGATCGTAGCCATTATTGGTGGAATGGATAATATCCAGGGAACAGCAACACTGTGCAACCAGACTCAGATCGTATTGAAAGACAATGATCTTGCAGATATTGAAAACTACAGTTATATCGACAAAGTAAAAGGTGTGTTCTCATATGAGGCACCAAAGTTACAGTTTTAATCCCTTGAGTTTTCGAACAGTGAATGATGTATATGAGGTATTTGCCGAGCATGAACACACAGAATATGTCACTGTGGAGATCTAGCGAAGAAAGTGTGAAAGAAAAAGAACTTCCAGGCAGTGATCAAAGCGTTATCTGATGTATTTATCGGAATCATGCCGGCACTTCTTTGCAGCAGCCCTTCTGATGGGAATTGCAAAGCGTCCTTTGGCGGACCAGCGCAGTAAAGACACATGATACTTATATATGCGATCGTAAACCGGCTGGTGCAAGTCTTGCGTCTACAGGTATCTTTGCAATCCTTCCAATGGCAGTATGCTATTCGGTAGCCGTAAAAAGATTTGGCGGAACTTTGCCCGGTATGGTAATCGGAGCAATCATGTTAGACAGTTTCGCCAATGCTTACCAGGCCGTGTACAGGGAACCGTTGATATAGAAGCTATCCGTCTGTTCGACTGAAGATTGAGATGGTAGGATTCCAGGAGGAACACCATCGCGCTTATGATGGATTTGTAGTTGCAAAACTGGATAAATTCTTCATCAAGGTAATTCCGGATGTAATCAAGCTTCTGGTTGCACCAATGCTGACAGTATTTATCTCTACGGTATGCCTTTTTACACTTGTAGGTCCGGCAGGACGAATTCTTTTTCTAATGGAATCACAGACGGACTGATGTGAGTACAGAACATCTGGGGAGCATCGGCATGCGTTATTTTGCCGGAGTTCAGCAGATCGTAGTTATCACAGGTTCATACATTATTCGGTGCGGTAGAAGCACAGCTATTGCATCGACAGGAACAAACTTTAAATCCACTGATGTCTGTAGCTTTATTTGGACAAAGTGGTGCGGTACTTGGTTATCTTTCCCTGAACTGGAAGAACTTAAAAGCCAGAGAGCTTTGTATTCCAAGTTTCTGCTCGACGTATTTGGTATCAGTGAACCGGCAATCTTCGGAGTAAACTTACGTTACAAGTTTTCCACTGATCGGTGGATGTATCGGTGGTGCAGTTGCAGGTGCATATGTATACTATTCAAAGCTTACTGCTCTTGGATTCGGTACAACTGCACTTCCTGGAATGGCAATTGCTAATCCGGCACATCACGGGTACATTAACTACATCATTGCACATGCAATCGCGATTATGATTGGATTTGTATGTACAGTCATCTTTGGAAAAATGTGGTCAGCACCGGATAAGAATAAAAATGACAAAAAAGAACGATACAAAAGAAAATGATACAACAAAGGCAGTTATTACAGAAGAGCCTGGTGCAGTCTATGCAGCAGCAGAGGGAACAGTAAAAAGATATCGAAGCATCGACAGATCCGACATTTGCAAACAAGGTACTTGGAGACGGTGTCGTTATCTTTCCGGAAGACGGAACCGTTATGGCACCATGTAAGGCAACCGTATCACTCGTATATCCAACCGGACATGCAATCGGACTTACAACTGCAGATGGAGCAGAGATCCTGATTCACTGCGGGGTAGATACAAATCAATATGAACGGTGAAGGATTTGAGACACTTGTAAAAGAAGGACAGGAAGTAACAGCAGAAGAAGCACTTATCAGATTTGACATCGACCTGGTGAAGAAGCATGGATACTCTCCGGAGATTCTTGTTATCTTCACAGAGCTTCCGGAAGGAAAGACCATCAAAACAGAAGAAAACATATTGCAAAAAATGATAAGATGGCTGAAATCGTGTAAGGATAAGGTGGACAGGAACAGATGAACAAAGAGACATATTTAACAGAATATCCGAAGCATGAAAGTATGAGGGAGAATGTAAAAAAGATAAAAACAGACTTCACTTTCATATGATGCCGCCGACAGGCTGGATGAATGATCCGAATGGTCTGTGTGAATTTCAGGGTGTGAATCATATTTATTTCCAATATACACCATTTCTTGCCGGATGGGGAACGAAGCTTTTGGGGGACATTACACAACAAAGGATTGATTCATTATAAAGAAGAAGAGCCGTTCCTTTATCCGGACGAAGAATGGGACAGAGACGGTGTATATAGCGGATCAGCCTATACCTGTGAAGATGGAATTCACTATTTTTACACAGGAAATGTGTAAAAAACTGGGATAAAGATTATGATTATATCATGAATGGACGGGAACAGAATACGATTCACGTATTCAGTCCGGATGGAAAGAATATTGCATACAAAGAAGCTTGTAATGACCAATGATGATTATCCGGTGAATATGTCCAAGCATGTCAGAGATCCAAAAATCTATAAAAAAGACGGCCGTTATTATATGATCCAGGGAGGCCGTGATGCGGAATCTTATGGCTGTGCACTTTGTTTTGTTCCGACGATCTGGAACACTGGAAATGGTACGATACAGTGCGGACAGCAAAGCCATTTGGTTATATGTGGGAATGCCCGGATCTGTTCGAGATTGACGGCCAGCAGATTATGACATGCCGTCCACAGGGAGTAGATCAGAAGGGATATGATTACCAGAATGTGTACCAGTGTGGATATTTTCCGGTAGAGTTTGACCTGAAGAACAAATCATACAGCTTTGGAAAATTTCAGGAATTTGACAAAGGATTTGACATCTATGCGACACAGACATTTGCAGATGAAGCGGGTAGAAGAATCCTGATTGGCTGGATGGGGATTCCGGATGCAGATTACATAATGATGCAACGGTTGCATATGACTGATCCATGCACTTACCATGCCAAGAGAACTGGAATGGAAAGATGGAAAGATCTTTTACAGCATCCATTAAAGGAGATGAAAGATCTGCGTAAAAATGCATTTACCTGCGAGCTGGAAGCATTTACAAAGTGGGCGCCTGCGGACTGTTGTTTTGAACTGAGACTTGACGTGGAAGAAGCAAAAATCTGGAGCTTAAGCTTCGTGAAGATGTTACAATAAGCTGGAAGGACGGGCTTTTTTTACCTTATCGATGGGAGAAAGCGGACGTGGAAGAAAGCAGCGCTTTGCTAAGGTGGAAGAGCTTTTCGGATATTACCATCTTTTCGGATACATCAGCCATTGAGATATTCATTAATAACGGGGAAACGGTTCTGACAACAAGAGTATATAGTGAACATCTTGAACAGAAAGTAGAGCTTGTATCCAGAGAGGTAAAGGGAAGCGTTCATGGATATGAACTTGGATCATTCGAGGTTGAATATAAAAATAGATTCCGGACTGCATAAGATATAACAGGTGAATATACGGAAAAGAAAATAAAAATGTGGACAGGTTCCTGAAAAAAGAGGTGCCAGTCCACATTTTTTATACCATAGTATGCAAGAGATGCTGTCAGTGGCAAGTTTTATGTATTGCCATGCATTTGTAAGAAGTAGCAGGTGGCAAGTTTTTTTGTATCTGACTTTGTACTAGCATATTAGCAAAGAGAAAATTGCAAAATGTATAAAACAGAGATATTATTATAAAATAAGAATCTGTTATGGAAGATGTGAAATATCAGATAACAGGATATATGGAGTGAAGGTGGTTATGAAAAAGTAAAGACAGTAAGATTTCTAAAATAGTAAGAATGCTGATGATGCTTTTAACAGTGATCCTGATCGCCCTGTTTTTGACGATCATGATTCTGGTCAGTAAGATACAAGGGACGGCGCGAGTGGTGAATTATGCAGGCCTGGTCCGGGGAAAGACCCAGCAGATCATCAAGCTGGAGGATGCAAAAGAACCGCAGGATGAGATGATTGCATCGGTAGCCTCTTTTCATGTTTAGATGTACAACAGATGAGAATTTTGGAAGACAGATTTGTTTTTGTAGAATATCAGCTTGAAGAAATTGGAGTAGAGGTATCGCCTTATACAATAATGGTAGATGATAAACCGCTGACAATGAAAAAGAGTTGTTGTAGAAGATTTTAAAATAATTTATAGAGCATTAGAAGGGAAGAAATCAAAACTGCCAGTAAGGATTCTCAGAAGGTTTAAACAGGAATTATATGATTTTACCGTTACTAATATGCCGACGGCAAGTATGCATGTTGCATCAATTGAAGATGACAGAGTTAAAGACGAAGAACTAGTAATGTCAATGAGTTGGAAATAGTTTTAAAAGAGATATTTGAAAAAAGATATATATGTTCTTCAAAATTCAATTCCGGCAGTTAGAATAAATGTGAGAAGGTTGATTTTGATTTATGATTATTTGAAGTGGGGAAAAATAAAAGAACTTCTTGACTAAAGCATCTGCCCCCTTCCCAGTGCGATTTGGGAATTAACAGGCCATATCCTTTAGAGGATGGGGGTGGATAATGAAGAGCGCAGACAAGAAGTATATGACGTATTGCACAGGAACACCCAGAGCTTGCCCAACGGTTTAAGGAACGCAGACATCGTTTGGATGAACATTTGAAAGAACGCCGTCCGGATGTTTATGAGCTTGTCATTAGTTTAAGAGATAACAAGAAGAAAAGAAGAATAAGATAAAAAGAAAATGGTTGGAATTTTGAAGTTCCGGCCATTTCTTTTTATAAATTTTATGCATTGATACAAGGACGAAGCATAATTTTAGCTGTAAATATTCCATTATCATACGTGAAATCACATCCACCGCCAGTCTTTTCAACAATGTGGCGGACAGATTGAATTCCGATGCCATTTTGATTTCTTTTAGAAGAAAGAAAAATGCCATGATTCTGCTGGATTTTACCATCAAAAGCATTTTCAATTTGAATTAAATAAGATTAGAAGCATGTCGATAGATTTTTGATATCGATCCGTTGTCTGAATTTTGCGGTCTTCAAGCTGGCTTCCAATGCATTTTCTAACAGGTTAGAAAGAACAAGACAAAAGTCTGTTTCATCGACTGAAATTTGTGCCGGAAGATCAATCTGCACGTGGAAAGGAATTGTGTTACGTTCAGCCAGTGCACAATAATAGCTGATTACACTGTCGATGACCTGATTTTTCACTAAAAATGCATATGCATAGTTGGGATTTTCTGGGTTACATTATATAGATACTCTTTTATTGTTTCTAAATCTCCGGCTTCCAGCCATTGAGGATAACTGAAGAAAATGATGGCGCATATCATGTCGTGCCTGACGTGTCTCTTCGATTGCATTGCAGAGGTTAGTATATCTTTCCTGTTGGATTGAAAGAAAATAGTTTTTTCTTGTTGAAGCCGTGCATTTTCGGTTTAGACTGTTTGCCATTAATAAAAACAGAGTATAAAATAATGCAAGAATGATTAACAGAACAAGGCTGACAACAATATATATCTGTAAATCCGTCCGGTATATAAGGTGCCATCATTGCATTTATTGCGCGGGAAAACTATTCACGCAAGAAAAAACAGCACAAATCGCAAGAAAAAATGCTAAAAGATTTCCAAATAGAAATCGCAAGAGTTTTATGATAGATCACCAAGAGGAACAATAACAGGAAAAAGCCAGGCAATTAGCTTTGGAAGAGATATTTTTAGTGTTGATTTTACAGGAAGATAGGCAAGAATCATCCCAGGGATAATTACAGTAAAGTTCAAGTGTCGGGCGAAGAATATTGTTCATTATGTATGCCCCCCTTTCAAATAAGAAAATATATAAAAGTTTTCTCTCATGTGTTTATTTTAACATAAAAACAGATAGACAAACTACGGGGGGCGGATTTACAATTGTGCTATTTTTTGACTATTCGTGACAGAGCGATTGAAAACGAGAAGTGTTTTTTTTATAATAAAAGCAGTAGATGACAAAGGCTGGAAAAGGAGGAAAGTATAAATGAAAGGAAGAAAAATACTATTAGCGTTTATTATATCTGCAGTTACGCTCACATCGGGATGTGCAAAATGGTACACCAAAGACAGAGGAGGCAAAATCAGAGCAGAAGACAACAGAAGAAAATGCAGCTGTTCCAATTAAGCCGATTACGGCAAAAAGCAATTGATGATAATCCATATATGGCAAAGAGTGATGCCAATGTTCATCAGGACTGTTATAATTCAGATACGACAGATGAAGTATTACCGGTTGATATTTATCCGGAGATTAATGTTTCTTATGAAAAAGTAAATCAAAATGCATCTCCGGCGGTATTTTTGATACATATGGACATGCTGTTGTTCCATTTCAAGGAGGACTGGCTATCCGTGATATTAATGCGGATGAAACACAGACAGAAGGTTATTTTTCACCGGCAAAGCATGATGGCGGAGGATATGTGATACAAAGCTCATATTCATTTGTAGATGAGAGCAATCGCCTGGTATGTCCGACAAGCAACAACCACGTGCTTATGTTGAAAGCAACAGATGATGGGAAATGTACTTCCGGAATTTGAGAAAGTGCTGGATATTGATATTAAAGCAGCGGCAGAAGAAATTACAGGGAAAAACATTGATCAGAACTTATTATCTGTAGTTTTTGATTATGAGGGAAATCTCTGGTTTGCAACAGGAGGCTTCCGCATTTATCCGGAACGTAAACAGCAAGGTGCAATGGGATACATTTCAAGGGCAGCAATTGATGCCATCTTAAAGGGAGAACATGTTGATCTGAAAGAATCTACATTTGTATATGAATTGGAGCCTGGCGAAGGTGCAGAGAATGGAATTGCATCGTCAAAGGAAGGTGCAGTTATATTAACGAATCAAAATTGTTATTTATTAAATGCAAAAGATGGTGTACAGGTGCAGTGGTGTACCCCATATGAAAGTGTGGGAGCGAAAAGACAGCAAAGAGGGAGATGAAACTACAGGCGGAGGTCTTGCATGGGGAGGTGGATGTTCACCATCTCTGACAAGCAAATTAGTTATGTTTACAGATAATCAGGATCCGGTAAATCTGTTGGCATTAGATATGAAGACCGGGAAAATAGTGGCAAGCATGCCGGTAATCGATGAGCTTCCGAAAAATATGCAGGTGTCTGTGGAAAATTCTGCAATTGTATATGATGATGGAGAGGGAACAGTAAGCACGATCGTATGTAACTGGTTTGGAGCCGGAAGTGCTAAACTTGCGGACGCAGACAACGATTCTTCTATACAGACCTATGAAAATATTTACGATGTAAACTGGTTGAAGAAGGGAAATAAGATGGTTGTGCCGGGAGTAGAGCGTGTCGATACCATTAAGACAAAGGACGGATACGAAATGAAGAGTATCTGGTGCAGAAACGATATCCGTGATACATCTATGATGAAGCTTTCTACAGCGACAGGTTATATCTATGGTTATGTTCAGGATCTGGAAAGTGGCATGTGGCAATTCATCATGTTAGATTTTTGAAACAGGAGAAACAGCATTTACAATGGATGTCTCAGATAAACCGGGATACAACAATATGGCAATCGGCATGTATGCAGGAAATAGTGGAAATACATTATATTGCCCGACAGGATATCTGGAGCTCTTAAGATTGCAGGACAGATTTGTTTATCTGCCGGAGATGCCTTATCGAAAAGTAGATTTAGACAAGGCAAAGAGAAATGTACTAACACAAGAAGAATTTACAGAAGCCGGCGGGAAAGGAAATGTTGCAGGCTGGCTGAATACGATTACAGTAGAAAATGTACATCAAATACTACTGTGGCAATACGAATGAAAGGAATTGCGGGAAAAGCAGATACATTTACATTATATGCATATGATAAAGAGAATAAATTAAAAGAAGTTCCTGCAGAGTTATGGCATATTCAGGAAGAAGATGGAACATTGCCGGATAAACTTACAGAGGATACATTATATGAAGTGCATGTTATGGTAGAAGATGGAGGAGAATTTGATCTTAGTGATACAGAAAAAGAAATTAAGATAGCAGTTATTCTCGGGAAATAAATGATTTGTTTTTAAAGGAAATCACCTGAGTTGTATATCACAAAGGCTCCGTTCTAAAAAAGAATGGAGCTTTTTAAAACTAATGCAAAGCAAACACCCCAAAAAATTTAACCTAAAATGGAATTATTATGATGAGTAATTATATGAGGAACAAAAATGAACATACAAATATTCGGAACCAAGAAAAAGCTTCGACAGCAAAAAGCTGAACGATTTTCAAAGAGCGCGGAATTAAGTACCAGTTCGTGGACATGAAAGAAAAGGACCTGAGCAAAGGCGAATTCAATTCGGTATGCCAGGCTGTCGGAGGATATGAAAAACTGATCGATCAGGAGTGCAAGGATAAAGATCTGCTTGCGTTGATTACTTATCTTGCAGAGGAAGATAAAGCAGAAAAAGATTTTGGAAAATCAAAAGGTGATCAAGACACCGATTGTGCGTAACGGGAAACAGGCAACAGTAGGATATCAGCCAGATATCTGGAAAAACTGGAAATAGAAGCTGAACGTTCAATTAAAGAAAGGAATAACTACTAATGAACAAGGCTTATGTTGAGATATGTTTGAAATGTGGAGGAATCAATAAAATTGCAAAAGGTGCGACCGTCGTATGTGATTATTGAGAATCTTCGATAAAGGGCATTTAGTAAAATAAGAAAATTAAAAGAAAATGAGAAAAAAAGATAGAGAACTGGTGAAAATGATAGATTACAACCGAGAAGACCAATTCCTGCGACAACGCTTGCAGAAAGAAATCCCGATTTTACGGGCATTAATACAAAATCTATATGAAGAACTGGACAGAAAACTCCATTTGAATGGTGCAAAAGTGCCGATAACATTTGGATATGACACGGACACACTGGGATCTTATACCAGACGAAGTGCACATGAAAAAGAGCATTTTCATTTTCGCTGTTGTTTATTGCATATGGTGTGAAGAATCCGCTGTCCAAAGAAGATCGCATAGATCTGTTTAAGCATGAGTATGCCCATTATATGCAGTACAATATGCAGATTCCCGAAAAAGTATAAATGGCAGGCAGGAACGCACGGAAGTGCGTGGAAATACTGTTGTTCTCTAATCAGACGGCGCCGACGCCGTATTATAAGGCGGGCGAAGCGCTTATGAATCATGATTATGATAAGGTATTAAAGAACAGAATCCATGATAAATCCGTGCCGGTCAGGATACTTATCAGCAACTGAAGACTGCACAGAAGAAAAAGGATGAAGTGGTACAGTATAAGCTTGGCGATGCGGTGACACATCGAAATTCGGACATGGAATTGTGGAGAAGATTAATCAGAGATCTGGCAGGGTGCATTTACATATCCGGTTTGATGGGGAAGTGAAGTGTATTGATCAGAAATGGTTGTCGCGGAAGAAGTATGTGAAAAGATTCAGTAAAAACAAATAAGCAAGGCAGTGAAGTATCTGAAGAGGATAAACGTACACGAAGAACGTTAGAAGATGAGATGACATTTTCGTGTGCGTAAATTTATATATTGACATACTATCAAAGTGATACTATCATAAAGATAATAATACAGGACAAAAAAGAAAGAGGTAGTAATCATGCGGAAAAAAATCAGAAATGCAAAAGGCTAACGAAGAATTTGTAAAGACTTACGATGATTCAAAATATCAAAACCATCCGTAACTGCAGATATCGTCATTTTCGGAATGTTTGATAAAGAAGAAGATAATTACAGAAAAATAGCCGAGAAAGAGTTAAAGGTACTTTTAATCCAGAGAGGTGCGGCACCATATGAAGGCTGTTATGCCCTTCCGGGCGGATTCGTTGGTCCGAAGGAAACCATCGGCGAAGCCGCAGAACGTGAATTAAAAGAAGAGACAAACTGCAACTGTGATTTCCTGGAACAGTTCGGTACCTACAGCAATCCAAACCGTGATCCGAGAAGATGGGTGATCAGCAATGGATACATGGCACTTGTCAATGCTGGACAGGAAATAATCCAGGCAGGAGATGATGCTTCAGATGCAAAGTGGTTTGATGTGTCATTTCAGGAAGAAGCCGGTATATGGAATCTGTGTCTGACACATGGGGATGAGAAGCTTCATGCAAGATTAGAAGAGACAACTTCGAAGTGGGATGTAAAGAAGAAATTTAAGACTATAGAAAGCGATGACCTTGCATTTGACCACGAGCTGATTCTTGCAGATGCAATCGTACAGCTTCGCAAGTGGATTACAGAGACGCATATAGCGTTCCGGCTTTTAACAGAGAAGTTTACACTGAGAGAATTGCAGCAGATTCATGAGACGGTGCTGGATACGAAGCTTCTGGTTCCGGCGTTTTCGAAGAAAAAGTGGCTGATCTGGTAGAAGATACCGGGAGATGACGGGGGATGCCGGGCATAGACCGGCGAAGTTGTATCGGGAGAAAAGATAAACTTTAGTAAGAAGAAAGGGCTGTGCATACTAATGATGAAATTTTTTATTCTTGATACTTTTCATAATTTGGGAAAAAAGAACATTTAGAGCAATTGTGGCATTGCCGGCAGGCATTACAACCGGGGATATGGAAGAGATTAATAAAGATGAATCTTTGTAATTTAGGAGAATTGCAGATGGAAAATAAATAGAAAAAAGCAAATGCTTACAACGGAACTAACAAATGAGCGGCAGGAGTGCCGGGATGATTCAGGATATGTCAATAAACGGAATCAAACTACATCGCTCAGAACGGAACCGGCGGCCCGGTCATCTTCTGGGGCATGTATCCCACATCAGCCGAACGAAGTAGAACATCTGTGGGAGTCTTTACTGGAACTTGTGCCGGAACAAAATTTCCTGCTCGTCGCATTTCAGGTGGAAGACTGGAATCCGGATTTTTTTCGCCTTGGGGAAGCAAAGGCGGTATTCGGAAAGGAAGGCTTCGCCGGACAAGGTCTCAAAAAACAGCTGAGATGGCTGACAGAGGAATGTGTAGGCCACATATTGACCGGACTTTTGGCGTGAAAGACAGGGAACATGGCTGATGGGTTATTCGCTTGCCGGATTATTCGCGCTATGGGCAGCTTATGAAAGTGACGTGTTTTCTGGAATTGTATGCTGTTCGGGTTCGTTGTGGTTCCCGGACTGGGACCATTATGTGAGGATCATATGATTCAGAGTAAATGTAGCGTGTATCTGAGTCTTGGCAGGAAAGAAGAAGACGAAAGAACAAAGTAATGGCAGCAGTCGGTGACAGGACCAGGGCGGAATAACAGTGCATTTCAAGTAGCACTGAATTCAAAAATCTATATAGACAAAACGGGCTTAATTGCCTGTATGAATGATGTACTGGACTCAACAGACGGATATATTTGCAATAGTCGTCCACGCAGGTTTGGAAAATCATATGCAGCGAATATGCTTGCAGCATACTATAGCAAAGGTGCAGATTCGGAAGAGATGTTTTCTGATCTTGAGATAGGACAATCAGAAGATTTTAAGAAACATCTTGAATAAATATGATGTGATTCATATTGATGTACAATGGTTTTTGACCAATTGTGAAGAAGCAGAAAATGTTGTAGCATATATTACCAGGATAGTATTGGATGAATTGAGGGAAATTTATCCGGAAATTTTGTCTGAGGATGTAAGATCTTTGCCGGATGGGCTTTCACGGGTTAAGGATAAGACAGGACAGAAATTTATCATTATCATTGATGAATGGGATGTGCTGATCAGAGATGAATCAGCAAATAAAAAAGTGCAGGACGAATATATCCGATTCCTAAGAAGTATGTTTAAGGGAACGGAACCGACAAAATATATTCAGTTGGCGTATCTTACAGGTATTTTGCCGATCAAAAAAAGAAAAAACACAATCAGCACTTAACAATTTTTCCGGGAATATTCAATGCTTAGTGCAGGATGCTTGGCTTCTTATATTGGTTTTACAGAAGATGAAGTAAAAGAACTTTGTAAAACATATAAAAAAGATTTTTACAGAGGTAAAACGTTGGTATGATGGATATCAGTTAGGAAAATATCATGTCTATAATCCCAACGCAGTCGTAAATCTGATGGCAGATGGAAATTTCCAGAGTTATTGGTCAGGAACCGCTTCCTATGATTCGATTGTTCCATTGATCAATATGGATTTTGATGGATTGAAGACTTCGATTATTGAAATGTTATCTGGGGCATCTGTTGAAGTGGATGTTGGTTCGTTTCAAAATGATATTGCGAATATTGTGAATAAAGACGATGTCCTGACGTATTTGATTCATATGGGATATCTGGGTTATTCGGGCGCTTCCAGAATGGCGTTTGTACCGAATGAGGAGATCAGGCAGGAGCTGATTCGTGCGACGCGGAGAAAACGATGGAACGAGATGTTACTTTTTCCAGCAGGAATCCTGAATTGTTATTAGATGCAACGTTAGATATGGATGGTGAAGCGGTTGCAGAACGGATAGAAAAGATCCATGAGGAATATGTTTCAGCAATTCAATACAATAATGAAAATTCACTTAGCAGTGTGTTGGCATTGGCATATCTGAGTGCGATGCAATATTATTTTAAGCCGGTTCGAGAATTACCGACAGGACGAGGCTTTGCGGATTTTGTGTTTATTCCAAAACCGGAATATAAGAGTGATTATCCGGCACTTGTTGTGGAATTGAAATGGAATAAAAGTGCTGTGAGTGCATTGCAGCAGATAAAGGATAGAAAATATCCGGATTCTATTCAAGATTATACAGGTGATATTTTGCTGGTTGGGATTAATCATAGTAAAAAGATAAGAAACATGAGTGTGTGATTGAGGCGTATAAGAAAAATAACAGTGTTTCGTCAGGCATATAAGTGAAATGAAAGCATAGTAGAGGTGAATAAAATGCTCCCGGCAAGAAAAAATACATTTTGAAGCAAAAAAAAGAAAGAAAAAGAGAACTTAAGATTCCGAAGCTTCTTAAAATGCAATGCGGATGAAGAAGAACTGGACCAGCAATTTTTACAACTGCACAAAGAATTATTTGAAAACTTCGATTGTGGCAGATGCCGTAACTGTTGTAAAGAGTATTGTGCGGAACTTACGGCAGATGAAGTGAAGGAAGTGTCAGAGTATCTTAAGATGGAAGAGCCGCAATTTGTTCAGACATATCTGGAAAAAGATGAGACAGAAGGGACTTATTTAACGAAAAATAAACCATGTGATTTTCTTCAAAAGAATGGAGAATGTCTTTTAGAGGAGTGCAAGCCGGATGGCTGTAAGAAGTATCCATATACGGATCAACCGGGACGTTTGGGAGTTTGTATGGTATGCTTGATGCGATAGCGGTGTGTCCTGTAGCATATGAGATCTGGGGAACGGTTAAAGAAAATATATAACTTTCATTGATGATAATGTAAATGGAATGATAAAGAGGTAATTACAACCGGAGGTGAAAATCAATGAACAAAGCAGACAAAGCGGAATCTCTTTTCCGTACAGGCTACAATTGCAGCCAGTCAGTCTACGCAGCATTTGCGGAAGAGTTGGGAATAACAGTAGAAGAAGCAGCGAAGAAGGCAAGCCCGTTCGAGCGGGATTTGGCAAGCTGCGTGAGGTATGCGGAGCCGTGACAGGAATGGTCATGGTAATCGGTGATCTGTACGGATATGACGATCCGAAAGATGCGGCGGGGGAAAAAGCAGCTTTATGCACTTGTGCAGAAGCTTTGCGGAGCATTTGAAGAATCGGAAGGAAGTCTAATTTGCCGGGAACTTCTTGGGTTGGAGAAGGGCGAAGATCTGGAAGAGCCTGCGGTCAGAACGGAAGAGTATTATCAGAGCAGACCGTGCGTGAAAGCATGCAGAAGAGCAGCAGAGATTTTGGAAGAATATATGAAGAATAAGTAGAAAAAGACAGCAAAAAAATCGGGGAATATATAAAGAATAAAAAGGATAATAGAACGATTGATGTTGAATATAAAAATAGAGCGGTACGATGAAGGTACCGCTCTGTTTTATATTCTGAATCGCCATGCGTTCGTAAGAAGCTGCCAGTGGCAGGAATTGTTATGTATTCGTAAAGTCTGGTTGGGGCAGATTCCGCAGACAATGAAGGATTTTAAAATTTCTCATAATGAATTTTCTCAAATGGAAGCTTTGAAAGTTCGGCAGGTGTTTTCTCCTCAGCCGGCATCCCCAGAGACAGAATCGCTTCAAGCTTATACCCTTCCGGAAAATGCAGACATTCACGCACATAATCTTCGGTTGTAATAGATGCAGTACCGAAATCGGCGGAAGTTGCAGTTCTTAACCGTCCCTGGATCAACAGCTTCCGATATCAAGACTGTCGGCCATCAGATGCATATTTGCCATGGCGATGGAGCTGTCCTCAATCCATACATCAGAGACTTCGGCATTGGCGATGACGACGATGGCCGCATCTGCGCCGGCCAACATCAGGCGGCGCCGGTACGGCATTCGGACAGATGACGGAGCATGTCTTTGTCTTTGACGACGATGAATTCCATGGGCGGATCGAACGGCTGGAAGCGGACAGAAGTCCGGCCTGAATGATCTGTGTCAATGCTGCATCATCAATAGGTGCACTGGTGTATTTACGAATGCTGTGGCGTTGCTGGAAAATTGATAATAAATTCATAAAAACCCCTTATCTTTTTTTTTCTTATAGTATAATTGAGAATATAAGAAAAAGGGAAGAGAAGAGTATTTAGACAAGTATTAGACAAAAGAAAGCAGGAAGGATATGAGCGAATACATTACGACCTACACAGGAAAACATTTTAAACCAACAGAACTGGATCCGGAGTTATTTGACATAGCAGATATTGCACATGCGCTGTCTCTGATATGCAGAGGAAATGGTCATGTGAAGACGTTCTGGTCGGTCGGGGAACATTGCATTTGCTGTGCAAAAAGAGGCAAAGGCGAGAGGTCTGTCGGATGGGATGGTGCTTGCATGCCCGCTTCACGATGCAAGCGAGTGTTATATGTCGGATGTTCCGTCGCCTTTTAAGAAGGAACTGCCGGAATATAATGAACGCGAAGAACGTATGCTTTCTATGATTTATGAAAAATTTCTCGGTTCGGACCTGACACCGGAAGAGAAGATGCAGTTGAATGCGATTGATAAGGCAATGCTATGGTATGATCTGACGTTTCTTCTGGGAGAGAAACAGGAGAGCGAAGCGCCCGAATTGCATATTGATCTGAGGTATGAGGTTAGAGCATTTGGTGAGGTGGAAGAGGAATACCGGAGGATTTTTTGAAGAACAGCTTATAACCGTACAGAATAAAAGAATCTAAAATCGTACGGATAAGATAGAAAAGGAGGAATACATTATGTTACACGAAGTATCTTTGCGTCCTACAACGGACGTGACCAGGTCCAGGATGGATCTATGTTCCGGCTTGCAAACCGAAGGGAATTGTCCAGGTGATCCACGGATTTGGGGAACATTCAGACGTTATCTGCACATGATATCTGCCTTCATGGATGCGGGTTATATCGTGGCAGCAGACGATCATGTAAGGACATGGGAAGACAGCAATGGTCAATAATGTGTGGGGCGACTGGGAGACAAAGGATACAATGATGGAAGACGACAGGCATATATTGAAAGAAATCGTATGTGAAAAATATCCGGATCTGCCATATTTCTTATTCGGACACAGCATGGGATCTTTTTATCACAAGAGATTTCATTGCAAAATACGGGGGACGAACTGGCCGGGGCAACCATCTGCGGAACAACGGGAATCTTCCGCGGGGCAGAAGAGACGGGAAAGAAATTAAAAGAAGCGATCGATGCAGGACATGGAGAAGAATCCGATCCGTCATATACCGGAGAACTGATGGGATGGATGTGTGAGCGCTGTGGAGAGGTCAGCATCGGAAATGAGTGGATCTGTGCCGATCCGTATGTACAGCGGGATCATGCCGATGATCCGTTTGATGCATTTTACCAGACCGACCAGCAACTGTTCGGTATATGATTTCATCCAGATGATGTTACAGATCGAGGGAACAAAGTGGGCCGAAAAAGTGCCGACAGACCTGCCAATCTATAATATTGCGGGAGATCAAGGACCCGGTAGGTGAGTATGGTGTCGGTGTATATCAGGTAAGTAACTGGCTGGTACAGACCGGACATAACGTAACAACGAAGCTGTACTCAGGATACCGTCACGAGATACATAATTATGCTGAGATTAAGAACAGAAGTCGAAGCGGGTATTGCATTCATGGACAAAGGCATTATAAAAATGTATTAGGTGCCGGACCACCGGATACCATAGCTGTGGCGACATCAACGATATTACCGGTTCCGATTAGCGGCAAGAGCCGTAATCAGAGCGGAAAAAGGAGAAACATCTCCTACCATTCCTTCCTAAAACGCAAAGAAGAGCAATGCTGTGAACAACATTGTTCTTCAAAATTCAGTTCCTGCAATTAGAACAAATGTGAGGTTGAGGGCGTTAAAGTTTCATGATATCATAATCAGTATAGAAGAACAGTGTGACAGATTATGTTATTACAACCGGAGAATCTTTTATCGCATTCGTTCAAAGGACCTGTTTTCATAAACAAAGGAGTGAATGCGGATTACGAATGTCCGTTTCATTAAAGGAAGGAGTTAAGATGAAGCAATTAAAAAAAACAATGGAATAAGGTAACGGCACTTTTGCTGACCATTGGGATGGTTTCGGATTATTTGCGGCAATGCCGGTACAGGCGGAGGATGGAAATGCGTCCGGAAGTACAATTTTTGATGTAAAAATTGTACATACGAATGATATTCATGCGCGGGTAGAAGAGGACGATTACAATCAGGTGATCGGAATGGACCGACTGAGTGGAATTGCACAGGCATTTACGGAAGGAGCAGACGGTTCGCTGATGTTGGATTCGGAGATACTTTTCATGGACAATCGATTGCGACACTGGTAAAGGGAGAATCAGTGGCAAAACTGATGAAAGCTGTGGATATGATGCAATGACTACAGGAAACCATGACTGGAGTTATGGCAAAGATCGTTTAAAAGAGCTTGGTGGAATTGCTAATGTCAAAATTTTATCCGGTAACATCAAAAATACAGATGGAACATCCTTTTTGATACAGATGAACTTGTAAAAGAGATTATAAAAATGGAAAAACACTGAAGATCGGTGTGTTTGGTGTAAGTGATCCGGAGATGAAAAATAAGACAACACCATCTAACGTGGAAGGGGCTGGACTTTCAAGATGCGGTAGCTATGCAAGAAAGGAAGCTGCCGCGTTAAAGGCAGAAGGGTGTGATGTAGTGATCGCATTGTCCCATGCACAGCTGATCCAAAGATGTAGGACGGATTTTGCGGACATTCAAAATAAAAGAATGTGGAGGTAACAGACAATGGCAAAATCATTATTTGAGGAACTGGGCGGCAAATACGAAAGGCAAAGGGATTATCTATAGTTCCGCAAATATTTTAGACTTACATTTTGATATAAGCACCTTGAAAACCGCATAAATATCATAAATAATGGCATTTCACTCTTGTTATTGTAGGTCGAATATATATAATGGGTAGAATATATTAGACTTACATGCAGGGTATTCTACTATGGCTTACATTCATTATGACCAGAAACAATGGTGTAATTTACGCATCCTTGTACGAGTCATTTCATGACAATGGCAAGGTAAAAAACCAAGCGCGTTGAAAATCTTGGCAGGTCATAGATAAGAATAACAACATCTTCTGCCAAAGGGCATCACTTACCAGTATATTTTAGGCGAGGGGCGCAGAGAGGTTCCGCCTTCCGCTCTCCCGTCAGAGCCGGTTGTCCCGGAATCCGAGAAACTGATACTGGACTTTGGCGATGCGTGGTTCTGCAGGAATATCTTTCCAGGCAGCCGTTTTACAACAGCATTATAAATACCCTCCCCGATGAAAGCGATACACTTCTTGCCTTGATTTTTACCGACTGCTGACAAACAAGGGAGCAAGCTGTCATGCTAAAAATATGGTAACGAAGGAAACTATTCGTATCTTGCATTCCCCACATGCAAAACCTTACAAGCCAGAACATCAGCAGGGTTCTGAAAGAACTTGGCAAGGAGGAGATACAGCGCCATTTTTGAGGAATATATGTCTTCCGTCTATGGAAATGACGGAGCCGCCGGAATCCTTGTCGACAGTACCGGAGTGCCAAATGCCACCAGGATGGATATCACACAGATAAGCAATCATAACGGTGACATAAACCGCGAAGTCCGGCTCATTTACGTCATAGATCGCGATAACGGGATGCCCATATATTTCAGATATTGCCGGAAACATCATTGACGTTTCCACCCTGATAACAACTGTAAGTGAACTTGAGCAGTATGGAGTATCTGTACGCCATGCAATTCTTGATGCAGGATATTTTTCGGAAAAGAATGCTTTGCCGAACTGTTTGAAAGCGGCATTCCGTTCATGACAAGACTGGCTCCGAATAAAACAGTATTCAAAGAGGCTGCCGCCGGAAACATGGACGACCTTATGTCGCAAAAAAAATATGCCTGCGCCGTTATGGCGAGCGGCTTGTGTTCATCAAGAAGGTTCCAGTCAATGTATGCAGTCATGAGGCATATGTTTATCTTTGCATTGATGAGGATATGTACCTTTATGCAGCATAAGAAAACAATCTAAATGCATTGGATGACAAAAGACTCTGATGAAACGGATGCAGCCATTAAAGGCTTGGAGCCTTTGCCATCCTGACATCGGAAGAAATGTCCGAAGACAAGCTTCTGCCAATGTATTACACAAGGCAACAAGTAGAGCAGGTTTTCGACATAAGCAAAAAAACTACGCTGATTTGTTGCCTATCAGAGTGCAAAGCGAGCAGCATTCGCAGGCCATCTGCTTATATGCTTTATGGCTACAGCCATTATGCAGAAACTTCAACAGGAACTGCTTAAACGTCGTTCCAGGAAAGCAAAGTCGCTAAAATGCTGAAAAAGCATCTTTAGTTATTTGCGAAATCAAAATGCAAGGTATACAAGGACTATGCCATACCACAGGAACCTGAAAGGAAGCAAAATGCCAAATGCCATATATGATAAAATTTTACAACCATTGAAGTGGTAGAAAATTTATGCGGAACTATAGATTATTTGATACCGTGCTAACTGTACCCGCCGAAGAAGAACAGGCAATAGGCATCTGGGGGCAACGGCATTTAGATTATCTAAAACAGTACCGTAAAGTTACATACACCAATCTTCTTACAAGGGCAGGCTAACCTGCCGACATCAACAGACAGGCACAGGAAGCTTTAAAGGCTCATAGGAGGGTATGAAACAACAGGGCATAACCTTAGAATGGACAGGATGCCTCAATAACATAAGGGCTTGTGCGAGGGAGATTGTGGGAAGGAAATTATTTTTGCATAAACAGATGATTAGTGGCAGGGGAAATCCTGCCGCTTTTTTCTGCTTTAGTTTGTCAGCTTGACAAATAAAGGGTTAAGGAATATAATTAGATTCAGTATTATACAAGGAGTTAATAAATATGCGGCAAGGTATTCTTAAATAAACTGTCAATTTGATAGTGGGAACAAAAAGTAGCAGTCCTGTTTCACTTTTTAATATGGGGCTTAGTTTTTTGTACCCAGTTTAAGAATACTTTTATCATGTAATTTTATATGCCCGAAAAACATATAAGTGTTTTGGGGCTATTGATATTTTACCCAGTGATAGGAGTATTTATCACTGGGTATTTTTATGCCCTTTTTGGGTGTTGATGGGAGGAAAATCACATGAAAAATAATTAACTTAGGCATAGGGATTGATTTGCCAATGGTATATCGGGAAATAAAGCAAAGCTTTCTTCGAAATTATAGTGAAACAAAAGGTTGGGCAGCATCCCCATATAAATGTAACGGACAATGACGATATGGAACAGTGGGATGCGGTAATTATGGGAAACGATGAACTATTAGAGAAATATATGTCAGGGAAACCGTTTAAAATGTCAGAACTGGAACAGGAAGAAAACAGGAGATTCCAAAACGGAACGTTATTTCCCGTTTATCACGGAAGCGCTAAAACAATCTGGGGATTCGGCAGCTTATAGAAGTGATTGCCAGTAAATTTTTATTCATCAACGCCTGAAGGTCAATCTGAACTATGCGGGCAGGTTTTTAAGATTGAATATTCAGAGAAAAGGCGGCGTTTTGTTTATGTGCGTATATATAGCGGAACATTGCATTTGAGGGATGTTATTAGAATATCTGAAAAAGAGAAAATTCCGTCAAATGGTGAAATCGTCCCGGCTGACCATGCCTGTCCGGGAGAAATTGTTATTTTAGCTGATGATACTTTGAAACTGAACGACATTCTGGGAAATGAAAAACTCCTGCCTCACAAAACACGGATTGATAATCCCATGCCATTACTTTAGATA
>VOFG01003820.1_pt1 | contig 32005 bp, 37 predicted proteins | sample 5384171 | NCBI WGS metagenome assembly VOFG01 (sample SAMN12384726, study PRJNA508395) | human gut metagenome | isolation source: healthy gut F | host: Homo sapiens
GAGGACACGCCAAGATCAAAAGAGCATTCCGTCCGCGTCAATTGCCGAGCGAGTCGAGAATCGCCGCCGTGTCGGAAAAATTGCCGTGCACGAGCGTGACCTTATCGCTAAACTCGCTCAGGCGCTTTCCGGCGCGCTCTATCGCGGTCTCGTCCCGGTCAATGCCGATGAGGCGGCCTGTCGTGAGGCGCTTTGCGATCTCATACGAATGCCCGCCGAGACCGAGCGTCCCGTCGATATATATCCCCGTCGGGCTTGATGGCGAGGTTTTCAATGCACTCGTCCAGCAAGACCGAAACATGTCTCGGTGTATCCATCAAAACTCAAGCTCCTCCCATAACGGCGGCAATGTTCTCCCGGCGTGGTCTCTTCGCAGCGAACACGGCGCTCCACGCCTCGCTGTCCCAGCTCCGCGTGGTTGTTGCGGCGATGACCGTCACTTTCTGCTTCAGCCCGGCAAATTGCGCAGATTCTGCGGGATGAGCGCACGCCCCTGGCTGTCCAGCTCGCATCTTGCCGCGTGGGGCAAGAGCGGACGCATCTTGCGCTGCTTGATGTGGGGCATGGCACTGACCTTGTCGGCGCTTTCCAGTTTTCACTGCTGTAAGCGCACAGGCATCTATCCATTGACAGCGTGACATAAAAAACGTCGCCCAGCTCGTCTCGGAGCTTTGCAGGGATAAAAGACGCCCCTTATTGTCAAGAGAATGCTGATACTCGCCGGTCATTGGATTCTGCCCTTCTTCTTCTGTGCTATCGTGCCACTTTACACCACAATCACCCACATCACGGTTTTATTATAGATGTGGTTCACATAAAATGCAAGCAAATTTTTTTGACTATTTTTGACGCTTTTTGTTGCTATTTCACCAGAATATGCACAAAAAACGTCCCAACAGCTATATATACCGCTGTCGGGACGTTTTGTCACTATATGTTGTTGCAATATGTATTACGGCTCGCGCTGTATCTTCATCACGGGCGCTCCCTGCCGCTTCTGCCCTGCGGGGGCAGACTGGGCGCGGCGCGCCTCCGGCGCTTTTGCGCTCTCGGGCTTCACAGGGGCGCTCTGCACTGGCTTTTGCGCGGCGGGAGCCTCCTGCGCTGCCGCGGCAGCGCCGCCCATGGAGTTGAACGCATTGTGCGCCGTCTGAAGCTTTGCCAGCGCCTCGCTCACGCTCGCCTCGGACTGCTTCATGATCTCGTCCACATACTCCGCGGCGACGCGGCGCAGCTCCTTGGACTTCGCCTCGGCGGAGTTTATCATCTCCGCGCTTCTCGCGCGCGCGACGCGCACGATCTCCTGCTCCTCTATCATCGCCTTGGACTTCTCCTCTGCGCTCTTGCGCATTGCCTCGGCCTCGCGCTTGGCGTTGCCGATGAACTCATCGCGCGCGGAAACAAGGCGCTTCGCCTCCGCCAGCGCGCTGGGCAGGTTCGCCTTTATCTCGTTGATGATGTCGACCGCCTTCTCGCGCTCGATAATGCACTTGTCATTGCCGAGGGGGACGCCCCAAGCCTCTGTGACCATGCCGTAAAGAATGTCAAGCAGTTCAATAATATCGGTGTTATTGTCCATTTATTCCGTCCTCCATTGCAGTGCTTTCTTTTCAATGTCTTCTCTTATCTCATCCGGGACCAAGCCGGTCAGATCCGCGCCGTATTTCGCCATTTCACGGACGATGGAGGAGCTCAGAAATGTATACTTCGAGCTTGCCGTGAGAAACATGGTCTCCATATCGGGATTTATCTTCTTGTTGAGAAGATTCATCTGAAACTCATAGTCAAAATCGGACGCGGCGCGCAGCCCCTTGACGACCGTCGGCCTCTCGTAGCCCTTGGCGTACTCGGCCAGCAGCCCGTCCGGCGTTTCCACGCGGACATTGGGGTATTTCGCCACAGCGCGGCGCACCATATCCGCACGCTCCTCGACAGTGAACATCGGTGATGTCTTAGATGCGTTTTTCATCACGCACACAACGACCTCATCAAAGATCATCGCCGTGCGGCGGATAATGTTCAGATGCCCAAGAGTAATCGGGTCAAAGCTGCCCGGACAGATTGCAATGCTCATGCGCTGTCTCCCGAATGATGGTTATTTTGTGTATTTGCAGAGCTTGACCTTGCCGTAATTATACTCGCGCTGCTTTGTATATGGCGCGGTCATTTCCGGAAGCTGCCTGTCGCGGCGAGCCTCGCATATTATTATACCACCATCCGACAATATGTCAACCAAATTGATAGTTTTTAGCACTTCCTCGTACAGATCAGAATCATAAGGCGGGTCGACAAAGATAATGTCGAATTTCGAGGTGCAGCTTCTGAGGAAGCTGAGCGCGTCCGTCTGGAAGACCGTCCCCTCCAGCGCACAGGTTTTAAGGTTTTCCTTCACTATTTTCACTGCCGCCGTGCTCTCGTCGATGAACACCGCGCCCGCCGCGCCGCGGCTGAGGCATTCTATGCCGAGCTGCCCCGTCCCGGCGAAAAGGTCGAGCACGCGCCGACCCTCAATATCGAATTGGATGATGTTGAAAAGCGACTCCTTGACGTTGTCCGTCGTAGGGCGGATGTCGTAATTCTCCGGTGTTTTGAGCCGTCTGCCGCGGGCCGTGCCGGTGATAACTCTCATTTTTTCTCCTCCTCATGGTGGAAATAATCGTAGACCGTCTGCGCCGTGTTCTTCGGCACGACAAGGCGGAGCTGTTCAACGCTCGCCTCTCTCACCGCCTTGACGGACTTGAAGTATTTCATCAAATCCGCTCGGCGCTTCGGTCCGACGCCGTCTATCTTATCCAGTGCCGAGACATAGCCCTCGTTTCTCAGCGCGCGCTGATACTCGATGGCAAAGCGATGCGTCTCCTCCTGTATATTGCCCACAAGGGCAAACACCGCTTGGTTGGAGCTTATGCCGATCTCATGCCCGTCTGGGCTTATGAGCGCCCGCGTGCGGTGGCGGTCATCCTTGACCATGCCGAACACGTTCACGCGCAGACCGAGCTCATTCAGCGCGTCCACCGCCATCTTCGCGTGGTTCTCGCCGCCGTCTATGAGCAGAAGCTCCGGCAGGGGGGAAAAGCTCTCATCCCCGTCGACATAGTGCTTGAAGCGCCGGTACACCGCCTGACGCATGCTCGCGTAGTCGTCGCGTATCGGCATGTCTTTTATTCTGAATTTCTTATACGCGCGCTTGAGCGGCTTCCCGTCAACATGGACGGTCATCGCCGCAACGATGCCCGTATCGCCGAGGTTGGAGACGTCAAACGCCTCGATGCGCTTGGGGAACACGTCCAGCCCCAGCGCCTTCTGCAGCCATTCCAGCGTTTTGTTCGTGCGCTGGGCGGCGGTCGTGCGGCGCTGCACCTCCTCGCGGGCGTTGAGCGCGGCGCTCTCTATAAGACGCATGCGCTCGCCGCGCTTTGGCGTTTCGATGTATATTCTTCTGCCGGAGGTCTCGCTCAGAAGCTCTTCGAGCGCTTCCCTGCCGTCTATTTCGCACGGGAGGAGTATGGACTTCGGCCAGCCGCCGCGGTGCGCGGTGTAGTATTGCAGCACAAGGTCGCCCACGGCCTCGCTGTCGTCCTCCAGCGGCTCGTCCATCATCTCCGCGTCCTTGCCGACAAGGTCGCCGTTGACAAAATGCAGCACCGCAAAGCAGCTCTTCGCCCCGCGGCAGAAGCCTATCGCGTCCGTGTCGGCAAACGCAGTGGATATGACGCGCTGGCGGTTGGCAAGGCTCTCCACCGCGCGCAGCCTGTCCCTGAGCTCCGCCGCCTTTTCAAAGCGCAGCTCCTCCGCCGCCTGCTCCATCTTTTCTTTCAGCTCCGCCGTCAGCTCGTCGCTCTTTCCCTCAAGGATGAGCGCCGCCTGTGCCATACGGCGGCGGTATTCCTCGTCGTCCGGGTCTCCCCTGCACCATCCTGCGCAGTTGCCCATCTGGTAGTTGAGACACGGGCGCTCCTTGCCTATATCGCGCGGGAATTTCTTCGCGCACGACGGCAGAAGCAGCGCTTTCTGTATCGTCTCTATTATCTCATACGTCTGCCCGCGGCTGCCGAACGGTCCGTAATAACGCCCGCCGTCCTTGCCGTGCTTGTTGACAAGGCTCATTTTCGGGTACTTGCTGCCGGAGTCCACGCGGATGAAGGGATAGCCCTTGTCGTCCTTGAGGAGGATGTTGTACTTGGGCTTGTGGCGTTTGATGAGCGAGTTTTCGAGCACAAGCGCCTCAAACTCGCTCCCCGCGACGATGACATTGAAGTCCCGCACCTTTTCCACCATTGCAGCGACCTTTGGCAGGTGCTCGCCGTGGAAATAGCTAGTCACGCGGTTTTTCAGCTTTTTCGCCTTGCCGACGTATATGACCTCGCCATGCTCGTCGAGCATGATGTACACCCCCGGCAGCAGCGGGAGATTATTCGCTTTTTCGCTGAGAGTGTCGAGCATGTTTTACGCCTCGCTGTTTGCTTGCTTCGTCTCTTTCATATTGCCGAATATCGTCCACACGGTTATGGACACAATGACCACCGCGCCGCCGATGAGCGCGAACACGCCGGGGCGCTCCCCGTCGAATATCAGCACCCACACGGGATTGAGCAGCGGCTCAAGCGCGCCGAGCAGACAGCACGCCAGCGGCGGGCAATACTCCGTCGCCTTGACATAGAGTATGTATGCGATGCCGAGCTGGAACACGCCAAGTATGAGGATGTTGAGCACGGCGCTCGGCGTAAAGACCGGCTTTGTGGCGATGATGAACGGAAGCCCGACAAGGAAAGTGAATATCTGCCCGTTCAGCACGGCGCTGAAGCGCTCGTCCCCCTCGGCAGTGCCGACAACAATGAACATTCCGGCCATGAACATGCCGGCGGCAATGGCGACGAAATTGCCGAGGATATATCCGGGGCGAAGCTGGTCAAAGAAGAAGAGCGCGATGCCCGCGAGCGTCGCAATGACGACCGCAAGATCCTCCCGGCGGATCTTCTGTCTGAGAAAGACCGCGGAGAAAATGACGATGAACACGGGCGCGGTGAATTGCAGCACGATGGCGTTCGCCGCGGTGGTGAGCTTATTTGCCACGGTGAAGCAGGTATAAACGCTCCCGGCGAGCACGCCGCCGAGGATCGTGCGCTTATTGCAGACATAGCGCCTTTTCGTGATGAGCATATACACCGCGAACGTCAGCCCCGCGATGAGACTTCGCATACCGGCAACGGCAAAGCCGTTCCACGGGATGAGCTTTATAAAAATGCCCGCTATGCTCCACAGCGCGGCGCACAGCAGCATCTCAAGCGTTGCGATATTCTCTTTCTTCATGTGATGTTCCTCCGGAAGATATGCAAGGGGCGTGCAAACACGCCCCTTGTTTCTCGATTCTTTTCAGCTGATCACTCGGAAAAGTCAGAGTCAATAAGCTCGGACAGGGTCGCGATAGCTTCCTCTTCGTCCGCGCCGTCGGCAATGATGGTGATGGCAGTCCCCTTTACTATACCGAGGGAGAGAACGCCCAGAAGGCTCTTGGCGTTGACGCGGCGCTCATCCTTCTCGACCCATATGCTGCTCTTGAACTCGTTGGCTTTCTGAATGAAGAAAGTCGCGGGTCTAGCATGAAGACCTACCTGATTGTTGATGACTACTTCTTTGCTTATCATACTCGCCACTCCTTAAATAATCTAATCTCTTTTATCTTTTTAAAACTAATATACACCACTGCTGGCATGATATAATCTAGCAAATTTTTGTCTCTTCGTCAACCAATTTCGCGCGATTCGTTATTTTACACATTTGTTGCGCCAGCTTAACACAGATTTTATTTCAGTTCGACAACGGTCACGCCGGTCTCGCCCTCGCCATAGCGCCCGAGGCGGAAAGACTTTACTGCCTTGTTTTTCTTTAACATCTGCTGTATTGCCGCGCGAAGCACGCCTGTGCCCTTGCCGTGGATAATGGTGACAGTCTTGAGTTTTGACATGACGGCGCTGTCGATGTACCGCTCCGCTGCAAGCACGCCCTCCGCCGCCTCCATGCCGCGCAGGTCGATCTCAGACGCGACGACCGCCGTTTTCAGCGTCGCCGCGGCCGCGGCTGAAACGGAGGTCTTTTTCTTCGCACTCTCTCCCTCAAGCAGCAGCACCTCGTCCTCCTTCGCGGTCACGTTCATTATGCCCGCGCGCAGCGTCAGCACTCTCTCCGGCGAGACGGAGATGACCTCCGCCTTCATGCCCATGGACTTTATCTTCACTGTATCGCCCGGGCGTATTTCACGCGAGGAGTGCTCCTCCACCGCCGGCGCGGCGGCGGGGCGCAGGCTGTCCTCGTGTCGGTTGAGACGGCGGCGGAGCTCACTGCGCGCCTCGTTGACGCGCTGTGCGTCCTCGTCGTCATTCTTGTGCTTTTTTCATCTCGTCAAGCTCGGCAAACACCTGCTCCGCCGTGGCTCTGGCGTCGGCGATGATGCGCTCAGCCTCGCGGCGGGACTTCTGGTCGGCCTTTTCAAGGCGCACGTCGAGCTCCGCCTTCAAAAACGCCGCCTTCTTCGCGTCCTCCTCCGCCTGACGCAGCTTCACCGCAACCTCGTCGCGCTCCTTTTCCAGCATGAGGCGCGTCTGCTCCAGCTTTTTTCTATCGTGCTCTCAAAGCTCGCGGATTCGGTGTTGACGCGGCTTTTCGCGTCGGCTATCACATCGTCCCCCAGCCCGAGGCGCTTGGAGATGGCAAAGGCATTGGACTTGCCGGGAATGCCGACAAGCAGATGATACGTCGGGCGCAGGGTCTCCACGTCAAATTCGCACGAGGCGTTCTGCACCCCCGGTTCATTCGTGGCATACACCTTCAGCTCGGCATAGTGCGTTGTCGCGGCGATCACCGCGCCCTTATGGCGCGCGTTTTCTATTATCGCGATGGCGAGCGCCGCGCCCTCCGTGGGGTCGGTGCCCGCGCCCAACTCGTCAAACAGCAGCAGCGAGCGGTCGTCGCACTCCTGAAGTATGCTGACGATATTCGTCATATGCGCGGAGAACGTGGACAGGCTCTGCTCAATGCTCTGCTCATCGCCGATGTCGGCGAGTATGTGCGTGAAAACCGGGAGATTGCTGCAGTCGGAGGCAGGAATGTGCAGCCCGCACTGGTTCATCGCCGCCAGAAGCCCGATCGTCTTGAGCGAGACGGTTTTGCCGCCGGTGTTCGGTCCTGTTATCACGAGCGTGTCAAAGTCGCTGCCAAGCTCAAGGCTTATTGGGACGGCCTTGCTCTGATCAAGCAGCGGATGGCGCGCCCGGCGCAGCACCACGCCGCGCTCCGCGTCCAGCCCCGGCTGCTGGCAGTCAAGCTTATATGACAGCCGCGCCTTCGCGAAGATGAGGTCGAGCCGGACAAGGATGTCAAAATCGGTCTCTATATCGTCGCGGTGCTCGGCGCAGTCGGCGGAGAGTTCCGCCAGTATGCGCTCTATCTCCAGCTTCTCCTTTGCCGCGAGTTCTCTCAGCTCGTTATTCGCCTTGACCGCCGCCATCGGCTCGACGAACACCGTCATGCCGGAGGCGGACACGTCATGCACAAGCCCCTGCACCGCGCCCTTGCACTCCGCCTTCACCGGCACGACGTACCTGTCGGAGCGCATGGTGATTATCGGCTCCTGCAATACCTTTGCATAGCTCGGCGAGGATATGATCTTTTGCAGCGCATCGCGCGCGCGTGCCGCCGCCGCCCTCATCTGGCGGCGTATGGTGCTCAGCTCATGAGATGCGCTGTCGGCGATCTCATCCTCGCCGACGACGGAGGTATTGATTTTTTCCTCCAGAAACTTGTTCGCGCGCAGCGCGAAAAAGAGGCTGTCGATGCACGTCTTGCCGACGCTGTCGTCGGCGATATACCCGCGCACGAGGCGCGCGCATTGCAGCACGCGTGCAATATCCATCAGCTCGCGCGTGTTCAGCGCGCCGCCGAGATCCGCACGCGAGAGGGACGCCCGCACATCGCGTACGCCGGAAAACGACGGGCTCTGGCGCACGGTCATCATGGTCTTTGCTGCGCTCGTCTCCTCCTGACGGCGCTTGACCTCACCAAGCTCAGATGAGGGCGAAAGCTCCAGCGCCCGCTCCTTTGCCGCGTCCGAAACCGCCTCGTGCGACAGCATTTCCAGCACAGCCGGAAGCTCAAGCGTCAATAGTGATTTTTCCGTAAAGCTCATTTTTGTTTACTCCGTATGTTCCATACGTGCGCCGTTCACAGGCGCACGTTCTTGTAGTAATCCAGCGCGGAAAAGCGCCGCTCCGTCTGGCGCAGGAGATACGCCTCCGCCGCATCGCCAAGGCGTTTCTGTGCATCGCCCTCCACCGTAAAGGAGAAGAGCTGCTTTGCCGGGGCGGTGACGATATACCGCATTGCGGCGAGCGACGCCCCGCACAGCGGCGTCGCCGTGCCAAGCCTCCGCCGTGCGGCACGCCCGGCAGCATATCCGTCCGCTCGCGAGGCTGAGATACGGCTCGTCCGGCTGCTTTTTTGCCGCAGACAGCGCAGGAGAAAAGCTCCGGCGTGTACCCCGCGATGCACATCGCGCGCAGTTCAAACGCCGCTTTGATCTGCTGCTGCGGATAAAGCTCCTTGCTCAGCGCGTAGAGGGAGTTCAGTCCCAGCTGCATCAGCGGCGCGTCCGGCTGATCCTCCACGGCGAGCGCGTCAAGGCATTCCGCGATATAGCACCCCAGCGCCAGTGCCGTGATGTCCGTGCGCAGTTCGGTAAAGGGCTCTAGCACCGTGCCCTCGTTCACCGTCCATTTTCCCTTGTTGAAAAAAAGCGTCAGCTCGGAATACGTGAGCTGCTGCGTCGCGGCGGCGGTCTTGCTGCCCTTGCGCAGCGCGCCGCGCGCCTTGGCGCTCATCTTCCCGTGCTGACGGGTGAGCAGGTTTATTATCCTGTCGGATTCCTTGTATCTCACCTCGCGCAGCACCAGCGCCTGCATGGTCTCGTACATATGTACTCTCTCAGTCCACCGGACGGGTATCCTCCCCGCCCTGTCCGTTTTCTTTCTTCCGTTTTCTATGGGATGTTCGTCTCTGGTGTTTTTGTACAGCAGATAATAAAGCGGGTCACCTGTCTCGGCAAACGCTTGCCAGATAGCGTCTCGTTCCATCACAAACCACCTCGTAGATATTATCTGCACTCATGGCCGCCTTAGTGATGGTATATATTGACGTGCATAAACCCGCGCCTTGGCGCTTACTCGTTTTTGAAGCCGAAGTTGCGCAGAAGTGAGGTCGAGTCGCGCCAATTCTCCTTGACCTTGACCCAGGTCTGCAAATTGACCTTCGTGCCCATGAACTCTTCAATATCCTTGCGCGCAAGCTCGCCGATGCGCTTGAGCATCGCACCCTTCTTGCCGATGATTATGCCCTTGTGGCTGTCCTTTTCGCAGTATATCGTCACTTCAAGGTCGATGATGCCGTTATCCCGCTCCGTAAAGCGCGTGACCTCGACCGCCGTACCGTGCGGTATCTCCTTATCAAGGCACTTGAGCAGCTTTTCGCGCACGAGCTCCGCGCAGATCTGGCGCTCCGGCTGGTCGGTTATCATATCGTCCGGGAAAAGATGCGGCCCTTCAACAGCGTACTTTTCCATCTCGTCCAGAAGCTCGGGTATGCCCTCGCCGGTCTTTGCGGATATGGGGATTATCGCGCCGAAATCATACGCCGCGGAATAAAGCGCCATGACCTCCAAGAGCCGCGGGCGCTCGACAGTGTCTATCTTGTTTATCACGAGCACGGCGGGCGCGCCGGTCTCGCGCAGTCGGGCGATAAGCCCCTCCTCCTGCTTGCCTATCTCCGCCACCGGCTCCACGAGCAGCAGCACAAGGTCAACATCCGCCACGCTCTGGCTGACGACGTTGACCATATAATCCCCTAAACGTGTGCGCGGCTTGTGAAAGCCCGGCGTGTCCATCAGCACAAGCTGGGTCTCGCCGTGCTCGACTATCGCGGTGATTCGGTTGCGCGTCGTCTGCGGCTTGTCGGAGACTATCGCAATCTTCTCCCCGACAAGGGCGTTCGTGAGCGTGGATTTGCCGACATTCGGTCTGCCGCATATTGTTATCATCGCTGATTTTTCCATGGTGTTCTCCTTGGTATTCGTTTTTTACTTTCTGATAATGGGGACTATCTTATTCTCCCGCGTCTGCGTCAGTATGCTCCACTCCGGGACAAAGTCCGACACGACGCACCCCGCGCCGATCACGCAGTGGTCGGAAATATGCGCGCCCTTTAAGATGACGGCGCTGTTGCCGATCCAGCAGTGATTGCCGATATAGACCTCTCCGTTTGAAAAGCCCTGCTCCTTGATCGGCCTGTCCATATTGAAGCGATAGTTATGGTCATATATCTTCACATTTTCGCCGATGAGCGCGCCCTCGCCTATGGTGATGCGCGCGTTCGCGTCAACGGTGCAGTAGTTGTTGAAATAGCAGTTGTCGCCTATATCCACAACGGCCTCCGGCGCTTTCATGAGCGTGAAGCCCTTGCGCCAGCACACCCTTTTCCCGATGCGCAGACGCTTTCCGTATATGAGCTTATAAAACGCTTTCTCTATACATGCCTTAATATGTATCCATATCCTGATTAATATCATCTCTCCACCCCGCTCCGGCATATTTCGTCAATCATCGCCCATGATGGCCTTTTCGCGCGCGCGCATCGCGCGCTTCATCTCGCCCTCGTCCACGTGGTCATACCCCAAAAGGTGCAGCACCGAGTGCACGGTGAGATACATCAGCTCCCGATTGTACCCGTGGCCAAACTCCTCGCCCCTGCGCTGCGCAGCGCGGGATGGAGATCATCATGTCGCCCAAAAGCACCGCGCCCGTGTCCATGTCCCGCTCGCACTCCGCCGCGTCGAACACGCCGGGCGTAAGCTCATTCATCGGAAAGCTCAGCACGTCCGTCGGTCTGTCGACATTGCGGAACTCCCGGTTGACGCTGTGTATGCCCTCATCGTCCGTCAGCATGACGCTGACGATGCACGGCACGTCCACCCCCTCGGCGTCGAGCGCCATATTCACCGCCTTTTTGATGCACGCGGCAGAGTTATTATGCCCAAGCCCTGTAACCTCACGGCTCACATATATCTCATGCTTCATTTTAATTTCCTCTTGTAGTTTTTCGCGGGCAGCTTCTTTGCCGGCTCCGGCGGGTGCTTCTTGTCGTAAACCTCATACGCCTCGATTATCTTCTGCACGAGGCGGTGGCGCACAACGTCGGAACCCGTGAGCGTGCACACCGCGATGTCCTCGATATTGTCCAGCACGCGCATGGCGACCTTGAGCCCGCTCGTCTTGTCCTCCGGCAGGTCGATCTGCGTAATGTCGCCGGTGATGACGACCTTTGAGCCGAAGCCTATACGTGTGAGAAACATCTTCATCTGCTCGCGGGAGGTATTCTGCGCCTCATCGAGGATGATGAAGCTGTCGTCAAGCGTGCGCCCGCGCATATACGCCAGCGGCGCGACCTCGATATTCCCGCGCTCAAGATACTTCTGGTACGTGTCCGCGCCGAGCATATCGAAAAGCGCGTCGTACAGCGGGCGCAGATACGGGTCGACCTTGCTCTGGAGATCACCGGGGAGAAAGCCCAGCCGCTCGCCCGCCTCGACCGCGGGGCGCGTGAGGATAATGCGGTTGACCTCCTCCGCGCGGAACGCCGCCACTGCCGCCGCAACGGCAAGATACGTCTTGCCCGTACCGGCAGGGCCGATGCCGAGCGTTATGGTGTTTTTCGCTATTGCGTCGCAGTACGCCTTCTGTCCGAGGGTCTTGGGCTTGATGGGCTTGCCCTTGGCGGTGATGCATATAACGTCCCCGGCAAGCTCGCCGATCTTCGTCTCCTTGCCCTCCTTGACAAGCTTGAGGATATAGCGCACGTTCTGCGCGTCTATATTCTCCCCCTTGGCCGCAAGCGTCAGCAGTCCGTTTATCGCCTTCTCCGCGAGCATGACGTCCTCCGCCTCGCCGCAGATGTGTATCATATCGTCGCGGTCGAGCACCTTCACGCCCAGCTCCGTCTCGATAATGCGCAGATTCTGGTCAAACGACCCGAACACGCTTATCACGTGCTCCATCCTGTCCACTTTTATGGTCTTTTCTATCATGTATTGTTCCTTTCACGGCGCGTCCTGCACCGGGGTATATTCTCTCAGCTCGGCGATGTTCTCCTCGCACGCGGCGCGCAGTGTCACGACCATGAGCCCGCCGCTCTCTGACGCGGTGACAGAGCTGCTTTTCACATCCCCGCGCACGCGGGACATAAGGTAAGCTTCCAGATTTCTGCCCATCTCGTCCGCGCGGCGCGCCGGCTCGCCCGCCGTTCCATAGGGGATATACTCCTCCGCGATGAGCGTCACCGGCAGGGCGAATAGTCCCCTCACCCCGAGTTTATAATTATGTACAATTTTATCACATCCGTCAACAGTATTTCCACTGCAAAAATAAAAATTATACCGCTCTTTCCCTAATTTTACGGCGAAGCGCCAGCGGCGGACCCCGTGCGGCGTTTTTTTCAGCGTCTCGGCGGGGCAGACGGCGCTCAGCTCGTACCACGTGTCGGCAACAACGTCCCCCTGCGCGCGGACGAAACGCATGTCCCGGCTGAGGCTCTCCATGCCGCCGGAGATGAGCGTCTCCCCCGCTGTGACCGACTGCCCTGTTCCGACCGCGGGCGCGCCGTTGAGCACGGCGAGGCGGCGGACGATGCCCGGACGCGAGGCGACGATGTCCGCCCCCTCGCTCTCAACATATATCTCCGGCTTATCGCGCCGCTCCGAGACGAGGACGACGGCGCGCGACGAGCTGACGTTCACGGTCATCCATGCGAGGCGCGGCTCGCGCGTTATCATCTCCGCGCGCACAAGGTCGACGTCAAGCCCGACCCAGCACCGCCCGCAGTCCACCCCAGACGCGCTCAGGGCACGCAGTACCTCGCCCTCGGTGAGCGTGTCGCAGCCGTATACGTCAATGTCCCATATGAAAAGCGACGAGAGCGCGAGCAGCGCAAGCACAAGCACGCCCGATATGAACACCCACATATGCCCGCGCAGAAAGGCGCGCAGGCGCGAGCCGCCCACAGTGTCAAGCGTCTTCACCTCGCACATGCAGCGCCGCGCGATGCTCTCCAATGCCTCCACGTCGCGCTCATACACGTAAAAGCGCAGTGTGTAAGCGTCCGCGCATTCCAGCTCCCACAGCTCAAGCGCGCCCATGGCACAGGCGTTGAGCACGGTCTCCGGGAACGCACCGCAGACCTCCACGCGGCAGCAGCCCTTTATCCGCCTTTTGAGTTTCGTCATCTCATTCCCACTCCACATTCTGAATATGCCCGCCGATGAATATACTGTCGGACGTTATGGCGAGAAGCCGCAGGTCGCTGCCGGAGAGCGCGAGTCTGCCGCGCGGCAGACGGATGACGATGCGCGTGTCGGCATAGGCGAGTATGCCGCGGTGATTCTCGACCATCGCGCGCCGCCCCGCCGTCACAGTGAGCTTTGCCGAGCCCAGAAGCGCGTCCTCCGGCAGTTCAAGCGCCTGGGCAAGCTCCTCCGCTGTTTCAATGATGCTCTTCAGCCGTCCCACCCCCAGTCTGTATAAATCTATGCGGCGCGGCATAGCTTGATACTATCGAAATCAAATTCCGCCAAGGGAGTGTACACCGTATGAAAAAACGCATCGCCGTGATCGGCTCGCTCGCCGCGCTCGCGGCGCTCATCTGTGCCTCGGGCGAGGTCATGGAGAGCTGCCGCTATGCTCTCTCGCTCTGTGCTGAGCTTATCATCCCGTCGCTGTTTCCGTTCTTCGTGCTGTCGATACTTCTCAGCCGTCTCGGTCTGCCGGAGCTTCTGGGGCGGCTGACCTCCGGCATATCAAAGCGGCTTTTCAACGTGTCGGGCGCGGGGGCGAGCGCGCTGATAATGGGGCTGACGGGCGGCTACCCGCTGGGTGCGGCGTACATCGCGGACATGCGCCGCGCGGGCAGCGTATCCGCAGAGGAGGCAGAGCGGCTGATGGGCTTCTGCAACAACTCCGGCCCCGCGTTCATCATCGGCGCGGTCGGCGCGGGTGTTTTCGCCTCGCCGCGCGCGGGCTGTATTTATACTGCATACATATTGCCTCCGCCGTTATAACGGGGCTCATATTGCGGACAAGCCGCCCCGCGCCGGACGGCGGTATCTGTGAAGTTACCACAGAGGAGACCGGCGTGCCGTTTGCCGAGGCGTTCCCCAGCGCGGTGAAGCAGGCACTCGTGTCCATTCTCAACGTGTGCGCGTTCGTGGTGTGCTTCACGGTGCTGGTCGGTCTATTGGACGCTGGCGGCTTTTTCTCCCTCTCCGTGGGGCGCATTGCCGCCGCGACGGGGTGGGAGCTGCACTGGTGCGGGCGCTGCTGACCGGCATACTCGAGCTTGGCAGCGGCGTGGGCGCGATGCGCGGTCTCGGTCTGAACGCAGTGAATCTCGCGCTTGCGGCGTTTCTCGTGGGCTGGGGCGGCATATCCGTGCACTTTCAGACCATGGCAGTCATTGCGGAGAGCGGCATAAAAGGCGCCCTGCATTTCGCAGGACGCCTGATAAGCGCAAGTATTTCCGCCGTACTGGCGTATTTTTTGTATGGGTTAGCGTTCTGATCACTGACGGAGCGTGTCGGCGAACGCTTCGTATTTCTTCACCGCTGCCTCGCAGGCTTCCCTGCTCTTGCCGCGCGTGAGGATGTACACCTTTATCTTCGGCTCTGTGCCGGAGGGGCGGATGATGAAGCTGCACCCGTCGGCAAGCTCAAAGTAAAGCACGTTCGAGCCGGAGATAGGCGTCTTGTCGACCTTGCCAAGCCCCGCGACCCAGATGCTGCCGTCGGAATAATCGCGCAGGCGGATGACCTCCTCGCCCGCGATCTCCTGAGGCGGCTCGGAGCGCAGAGAGCTCATCAGCGCGCCCATCTTCTGAAGTCCGTCAAGCCCCGGCATGACGAGGTTGATGGTCTTCTCCATAAACCAGCCGTACTTTTCGTAGAGGGCGTTTATCGCATCGAGCAGAGTCATGCCCTTCTTGTGATAGAACGCCGCCATTTCCGCCACGAGCATTGCCGCCGTGACCGCGTCCTTGTCGCGGACATAGTCGCCGCACATATAGCCGTAGCTCTCTTCAAAGGCGAAGATGTACTTATATGTACCGGCTGCCGCCCACTCGGCAATACGCTCCGCCATGAACTTGAAGCCGGTGAACGTGTCCTCAAAGTGCACGCCGTTCGCCTCGGCGACGGCGCGCGCCATCGCAGTGGTGACGATGCTGGCAACCGTGCCGGGGTTTACCGGCATGGTCCCGGTCTCCTTACGGGCCGTGATGACATAGTCCAGCAGCAGCACACCCAGCTGATTGCCCGTGATGGTGACATACTCGCCCTCCGGGTTTCTCACCATAGTGCCGATACGGTCAGAGTCGGGATCGGTGCCGATGATGAGGTCGCTGTTGACCGTCTTGGCAAGCTCCACCGCGAGATAGAACCCCTCGGGATTTTCCGGGTTGGGGCTTGCGACCGTGGGGAAATTGCCGTCAATGACCATCTGCTGCTCAACGGGGTAGAGATGCTTTATGCCAAGGCGCTTGAGCGCTTCGGGGACGAGCTTGTAGCCGCAGCCGTGGAACGGCGTATAGACGATGCGCAGATCGTCCGCCACCTCGCACACGACCTCCTTGTTGACCGCCTGCGCGAGAACGCAGTCCAAAAACGCCTCGTCCGTCTCCGCGCCGATGATCTCGATGCGTCCGTCGGAAACAGCCTCGTCAAAATCACAGGTCTTGAAGCCGGTGAAGATGTCTATCGCTTCCATCTGCTTTGCGATGGCTTCGGCCTTGTGGGGCGGCAGCTGCGCGCCGTCGGACCAGTAGACCTTGTAGCCGTTATATTCCTTGGGGTTGTGGCTTGCGGTGATGTTGAGACCGGCAGTCGTGCCGTAGTGCAGTATGGCAAAGCTCAGTTCCGGCGTGGGGCGAAGGCTCTCAAAAAAGCGGACGTGGATGCCGTTCGCCGCCATGACGCAGGCGGCTTCCTTGGAAAACTCCACGCCGTTGAGACGGCAGTCGTGCGCAATAGCGATGCCCTTGCTGCAAGCCTCGCTGCCCTCCGCCGCGATTACATTGGCGAACGCCTGTGTCGCATGGCGGATGATGTGGATGTTCATGTTGTGCAGCCCGAGCTTCATCGTGCCGCGCAGGCCCGCGGTGCCGAACTCAAGCGGGGCGAAGAAGCGGTTTTCTATCTCCTTCTCGTCGTCATGTATGGCGTTGAGCTCCGCCCACTCCTGCTCGGAGAGCGCGGGGCTGTCCAGCCAGCGCTCATACTCTTCTTTATAATTCCTCATTGTTTTCCTCCTTGCAAAGCTCCGTCGCGTCCTCCAAAAGGCTCTCCGGAACATATATATCCGTCCCCTGTCCGCTCATGCCGAGCACGACGCGCCCGAAGCTTCCGTCGCCCGGATACACGCGCAGACACGGGATACTGTACGCCTCCAGCATATTCACGCGCAGAACATCGCTCATTTCGATATTGTCGCAGTTGCAGAGAAATGCGGGGCGCTCCGGCTCGCCGTTTTCGTCTTTCGGCCAGCGTGCCAAAAGCTCGCCCGGCAGCGCGCGTCCCCAGTCAAAGTCCATATTATCGCTCATGCGGCGCTCCTTTTCGTCATTTATGATCATCATTTATGGTATTTCGAGCCTTCGTTTATCTTGAAGCCCCGATATATCTGCTCGGCAAGCATCACGCGCGCAAGATGGTGCGGAAATGTCATCTCCGACATGCTCAGGCGCATATCCGCGCGGCGCTTCACGCTCTCATCCAGCCCGAACGAGCCGCCGACCACAAAGCACAGCTTCGGCTTGCCCGAACCGGCGCGCGCGGCGATGAGGTCACCCATGCCCTCGCTTTTCATCTGCCGCCCCTCGACGCACATAGCGACGACATAGGCATCGGGTGGGATATTCCGCCCGATGTCCGCCGCCTCGCGCGCGAGCGCCGCGGCGATCTCATTTTGCGAGGGATTATCGGAAAGGCGCTGCTCCGTCAGCTCGATGCATTCAAACTTGCAGTACGCCTGCAAGCGCTTGGCATACTCCGCGAATGCGTCAATGAAAAACCGCTCGCGCATTTTGCCGACACATATGAGCTTCACAGCGAGCATAGGCAGCACTCCCCAACCTCTATCTCCATATACCCCAGCTCCGGCGCACACAAAAGCACCACCCCAGCCCGTCGAGCACCGACGCGACTGTATCGAGCGCGAGCTGAGGGGTATTATTGGTGCGGCTGAGATGCCCGAGGATCACCTGCCGCGTCCCGCGCTCAACAAGCGTGCGGGCAAGCGCGGCGCAGTCGGCATTTGATAAATGCCCAGTGTCCGCAAGGATGCGCCGCTTGAGATACGGCGGGTACGGCCCGTCGAGAAGGCGCTGGACATCGTGGTTTGCCTCAATGAGCACGGCGTCTACCCCAGTGAGCTCGGAGAGCATTTCATCCGTGACGCGCCCAGTGTCCGTGGCGACGGCAAAGCTCTCCCCGTCGGCATCTATCCGATAGCCGACGCTCTCATCCGTGTCGTGGCTGGTGTGGAACGCCGTGAGCGAAAGCTCACCTATCGTAAAACGCTCCCCCACGGGGATGATGTGCGTCCTGCCCATTGCGTCGGGCAGCATGCCCATGATGCGGTTTGCGACGGTGTGCGGCGCATAAAGCTCCACAGGGTAATTTTTCAGCAGGGTCTTCAGCCCTGAAACGTGATCGGAGTGCTCATGCGTAATGAGCACTCCGCCGATATTTCCCATTGTTAGCCCCGCCTGAGCGGCAGAGGCGACTATCCTGCGCATGGAAATTCCGGCATCGATCAATATATGAGTACCGCCGTGCGACACTGCAAGACAATTGCCGCTGGAACTGCTGGCAAAAATGATTGCTCTCATCAGGAAACGGAGATAACCTTCTCCACGCCGTCCTGTCTGTCGGGAAAGCTGACGATCTCAATGTCAGCGCCGAGCTTGCGGAGCTTCCCGACAAAGTTTTCATAGCCGCGCTCGATATAGTGGATATCCTCCACCACGGTCTCCCCGGAGGCGCACATACCGGCAATGACCATTGCCGCGCCCGCGCGCAGATCGCACGCCATGACCGGCGCGCCCGTGAGCATTGTGCCGCCCTCTATGACCGCCACGCGGCCATCGACCTGTATCTCCGCGCCCATTTTGCGAAGCTCATTGACGTATTTGAAGCGGTTATCGTAAATGCCCTCGGTGATGACGGACGTCCCCTGCGCGAGACAGAGAAGCGTGCCCATCTGTGGCTGCATATCCGTGGGGAAGCCGGGGTACGGCAGGGTCTTGATGTTCGCGCGGCGCAGCGTGCTCGCGCCCTTGACGAGGACGGAGTCCTCATATTCCTGCACGATGGTGCCCGTCTCGCGGAGCTTTGCGCTGATGCACTCAAGATGCTTGGGGATGACGTTTTTCACGAGCACCTCGCCGCTCGTCGCGGCGGCGGCGACCATGTACGTCCCCGCCTCTATCTGGTCGGGGATGATGGTGTACGTTCCGCCGTGCAGGCGCTCCACGCCGTTGACCTTGACAGTGTCCGTCCCCGCGCCGCGCACGTCCGCGCCCATGGAGTTGAGGAAGTTGGCGAGGTCGACAATGTGCGGCTCGCGGGCGGCATTCTCAATTATCGTGCGACCCTGCGCGAGCGTCGCGGCGAGGATGATGTTCATCGTCGCGCCGACAGAGACCTTGTCAAGATATATTCTCGCCCCGTGCAGCCGTCCGCCGTCAGCGTCGGCCAGCACGAAGCCGTTTTTCACGTCGACCGCCGCGCCCAGCGCGGTCATGCCCTTTATATGCTGGTCGATCGGGCGCACACCGAAGTTGCACCCGCCGGGCATAGTCGTCTTTGCCTTGCCGAAGCGCCCGAGCATCGCGCCGATGAGGTAATACGACGCGCGGATCTTGCGCATAAGGTCAAAGGGCGCATCCTGAAGATGCACGTCCGTGCAGTCGATCTCGACCGTGGAGGGGTTGATGTAGCGAACCTTCGCCCCCAGCTCCGTGAGGATGGTGAGAAGCATATCAGTGTCGCTTATCTGCGGCAAATTCTCTATACGGCATACGCCGTCGACCATGAGCGCCGCCGGGATGATCGCGACAGCCGCGTTTTTCGCGCCGCTAATCTCGACCTCGCCGTGGAGCGGTGTCCCGCCGTGCATAACATATTTATCCAAAATGTGCACCTTCCAATAAAGCTGTCCGTCACATATCGGCCGCGCAAAGCGTGCGCCGATACTCAGACAAAAAAGATATTACCACATACGCAGTGAAATAGCAACTATTTTCTAATTTTGGTCTAGATATAGCGGTGCTTGTAATATCGCGCAAAGCAAATTATAATAAACCGAGACACACGTTTTAAGATATTTCACGGGAGGTCTGGGCGATATGGTGAAGATACTGCTGCTGGAGGATGATATGAGCCTTGCCGTCGGGCTGCGCTTCGCGCTTGAAAAAGAAGGCTGGGCGGTCGACACCGCGCGCACGCTCGCCGAGGGCAGCGCGCTGTGGGCCGCGGGCGGATACACGCTTCTGGTGCTGGACGTCTCCCTGCCGGACGGCACGGGGTTTGACTTCTGCCGCAGGGTGCGCGCATCGTCCGACGTGCCCATTATCTTTCTCACCGCCTCCGATGAGGAGACGAGCATCATCATGGGGCTGGACATCGGCGGCGACGATTACATCACAAAGCCGTTCAAGCTCGGCGTGCTCATATCTCGCATCAACGCCCTGCTGCGCCGCGCGGGCGGGGTACACGCGGAGAGCGAGCTGCGCTCCAACGGCATCACCGTGCGCCTTGCCGAGAGTCAGGCATACAAAAACGGCGCGGCGCTGGAGCTGACGGCGGCGGAATACCGGCTTTTATGCATGCTGATGCAGCACCCGAACGCCGTTTTGTCCAAGGAACAGATACTCTGCCGCCTGTGGGACGGCGGAGTGCTACGTTGACGATAACACGCTCGCCGTGTACATCCACCGCCTCCGCGCGAAGATAGAGGACGACCCCGCCGCGCCGAAAATGCTGCTGACCGTGCGGCGCATGGGCTACAAGTGGAGCACGGAGGACTGATTCTTACAAAACTGTAAGCTGGGATTCACGGCGGAGTAAGCCGCGGGTGGTAGCATACCCTGCGAAAGGTGGGATAACCATGAAACTACTTGAAGTGAGCGGGCTGTGCAAGACCTACGGCGCGGGTGATACCGCCGTGCACGCGCTCAGAAACGTCAGCTTTTCCGTTGACCGCGGGGAGTTCGTCGCCATCGTGGGGCAGTCCGGCTCCGGCAAGAGCACGCTGCTGAACATGATTGGCGCGCTCGACACGCCCTCCGCCGGGACGGTGCAGATCGACGGGCGGGACATTTTCTCCATGCGCGACGATGCGCGCACGGTGTTTCGCCGCAGGAGCATCGGCTTTGTCTTTCAGGCGTTCAACCTCATCCCAGAGCTGGACGTGGAGCAGAACATCGCCTTCCCTGTGCTGCTGGACTATCAGAAGCCGGACAAGGCGTATCTTGATGAGCTTATCTCCGTGCTTGGGCTTGAGGAGCGGCGGCACCATCTCCCCTCCCAGCTCTCCGGCGGACAGCAGCAGCGCGCCGCGATAGGGCGCGCGCTCTTCACGCGCCCGACGCTCATCCTCGCGGATGAGCCGACGGGCAACCTCGACAGCCGGAACAGCGCCGACGTCATCGCGCTTTTGAAAGCGGCGTCGCGGCGCTACGAGCAGACGGTGATAATGATAACGCACAACACCTCCATTGCCTCCGCCGTCGACCGCGTGCTCGAGGTGTCCGACGGCGAGCTGCGCGACCTTGGGAGGTGCAGCGAATGAGGAGCTATCTTGACCTCATCCCCATCTCGGCAAGTGTAAAGAGAAAGCAGAGCCGCATGACGATAATGTGCATCGTCCTCGCGGTGTTCCTCGTGAGCGGCGTATTCTCCATGGCGGACATGGGCGTCCGCGCGGAAAAGGCAAAGCTCATCGCAAAGCACGGCAGCTGGCATGTAATGCTCCAAGACGTGGATGATACAACAGCGCGCGGTATACTCTCCCGCGGCGATATTGCCGCCGTGTCGTGGTTTGACAGCGTGAATTATAAGCTCGACCAGGATTACCGCATAGGCGGCAAGCTGACCGCCGTATGCGGCACGGAGGAGGCATACATCACCGACATACGTACAGATGAATACACAGGCCGCTTCCCGCGCGGCGCGGATGAGATCATGCTGAGCACGAACGCGGAGGAGCTTCTGGGCATACACATCGGCGACAGGATAACGCTCACCACGCCCGCGGGCGATGTGGAATACACCGTGTCCGGCCTCAGGTATGACGAATCCGCCGTTTTTTATGACGCGCTCGTCGCGCTCGTGGACAAGGAGGCTTTCAATGCCTTCTGCAATCTCACAGATAGCCGGGATTCCTACCCCGAATACTACATTCGCTTCACCGCGCACACGAACGCGCGGGAAGCGATAGCCGGGATAAAGGCGGAATATGCCCTCACAGACGCGAACATTTCCGAAAACGCCGCCACCATGGGGCTTGAGGGCTTCAGCAGCAATTCGTACATCATCGGCTATTACGGCATTGCGGTGTTTTTGTTCTTTCTCGTGCTGACCGCAGGAGTGCTCATGATCTCCAGCAGCATGAACAGCAACGTCGCGCAGAGGACGCAGTTTTTCGGCATGCTGCGCTGCATCGGCGCGAGCACGCGGCAGATAATCCGCTTCGTGCGGCTTGAGGCGCTGAACTGGTGCAAGATCGCCATCCCCATCGGCATCGCCGCCGCTGTGGTCATGACGTGGGGGCTGTGCGCCCCTTTTGAAGTGCGCCATCGGCGGCGAGTTTGCGGAGCTACCCCTGTTCGCCGTCAGCCCCGTCGGCATCGTCTGCGGCGTTGTTATCGGGCTTGTGACCGTAATGCTCGCAGCGCAGTCCCCCGCGAGACGCGCCTCGCGCGTCTCGCCCGCGGCGGCGGTCTCCGGCGGGGTCACGGCTGCCGCCGTGCACCGCGGGATACACAGCAATTCCGGGAAAATCGAGACCGCGCTTGGCGTTCATCACGCGGCAGCGTCAAAGAAGAATCTCGTGCTCATGACGCTGTCGTTCGCGGTGAGCATCGTGATGTTCCTCAGCTTTTCATCCATGCTCGGGTTCGTCGCGCACGCGATGCCCTCGCTCCGCGGGTATACGCCCGACGTCTCCATAACAAGCGGCGACGGGAGCTGTGCGGTCAGCCGGGAGCTGTATGATGAGCTTGCTGGGCGGCACGGTATTCAGGACGTCTACGGCAGTATGTTCGCGCTCCGCACCCCGGCGCTGTCCGACAAAACGGACGAGGTCGACCTCATCTCGTATGACCGCTATATGCTCGACTGGTCGGGAAAAAACGCCGTGATAAGCGGGGATATATCCGCGATCCAAGGCGACAGCAAATACGCCTTCACAATACACAACAAGGACAGCATACTGAAAAAGGGCGACAGGATAGAGATCAACGGCGAAACGCTTGAGATCGCGGGCGAGCTGTCGGTCGGGATATGGTCGGACGGCACAGCCACCGTCGTCTGCTCGGAGGAGACGTTCACCCGCCTCACCGGCAAGCGCGATTACACAATTCTGTCCGTGAAGTTCACGGAGGATGCCGCAGAGAGCGATGTCAACTATGTCCGCGCTCTGGCGGGAGATCAGTCCTTCATCGACTACCGGGAGGACAACCGCCAGACCCGCGGCACATACTGGCTGTTCCGCGTTCTGGTGTACGGCTTTCTAGCAGTCATAGCGCTTATCACGGTGTTCAACATCATGAACAGCATATCCATGAGCGTTTCGGCAAGGCTCAGGCAATACGGGGTGATGCGCGCGCTCGGCATGGACAACGGGCAGCTCACGAAAATGATAACGGCCGAGGCCGTGACCTACGCCGCGCTCGGCAGCGTTATCGGTCTCGCCGCTGGGCTTCCGCTCAACAGGGCGTTCTTTGAAGCGATGGTGACCTCGCACTTCGGCGAGCCGTGGGCGTTCCCCGCCGGGGCTGTCGCCGTGATAATCGCGCTGGTAGCGGTGTCGTGCGCCGCGGCAGTATACACGCCGTCAAAACGGATAAAGAACATGTCGGTCGTCGCGGCTATCGCGAACGAATAGCGCGGATTCTCTTGATTCATTTTCCAGATGTGGTATAATGAATAAAAGCCGCGCTCCAAAGCGCGGCGGGCTACAACATATGAAAGAGAACAAAGCCATGAAACTAACCGACATACAGCTGCAGCAGGTCGACGCGCAGGTCAAACGCATTCTCGCCTCCGGCAACTATTTCAGCGAGGTCTACCGCCGCGCGGGCATCACGGGCGTAAAAACGCAGGAGGACTTTGAGCGCCTCCCGTTCTCGGACAAGAACGCCCTGCGCGAGGCGTACCCTCTCGGCGTTCAGGCGGTGCCTGACCGCGAGGTCGTGCGCATTCACTCCTCCTCCGGCACGACGGGCAAGCCCGTCATCATCCCCTACACTGCCAAGGACGTGGACGACTGGGCGACGATCTTCGCGCGCTGCTACGAGATGGCGGGCGTGACGAATGAGGACAGGGTGCAGATCGCCGTGGCATACGGTCTGTGGACGGCGGGCAGCGGCTTTCAGGCGGGTGCGGAAAAGCTCGGCGCGATGGTGATCCCGATGGGACCGGGCAACACCGACAAGCAGCTGCAAATGATGCAGGATCTCGGCACGACCGTGCTCACGGCCACGTCGTCCTATGCGCTGCTGCTGGGCGAGGAGGTTCGCCGCCGCGGTCTGCGCGACAGCATCCGCCTCAAAAAGGGCATATTCGGTTCCGAGCGCTGGAGCGAGAAGATGCGCGAGTGCATCCGCCGCGATCTTGACATTGAGCTGTACGACATTTACGGCCTGACGGAGATCTACGGCCCCGGCATCGGCATCAACTGCCGGCATGAGCATGGCATACACTATTGGGACGATTATATTTATATCGAGATCATCGACCCCGTGACCGGCGTCCCCGTCCCGGACGGCGAGGTTGGAGAGATCGTCATCACGACGCTCGTGAAGGAGGGCGCGCCGCTTCTGCGCTTCCGCACGCGCGATCTCTCACGCATCATCCCGGAGAAATGCTCCTGCGGCAGCGCCTTCCCACGGCTCGACACCATACAGGGGCGCAGCGACGATATGTTCAAGGTGCGCGGCGTGAATATGTTCCCCCGTCAGGTCGAGGAGCTGCTCGGCACGGTCGAGGGCGCGCTGAGCGAGTATCAGATCGTCATATCCCGCGGCGAGGGCGGGCGCGACCGCATGGTGCTGACCGCCGAGGCGGAGGACGGCGTCGACTTCGCGCAGACTGGCGGCGTGATACGCGAGCTTTTCAAAGCCGCATCGGCATGACGCCGGAGGTCGAGGTCGTGCCGCACGGGACGCTTGCACGCAGCATGAAAAAGACAAAGCGCGTCATCGACCAGCGCTACGACTGATACGGCGGCGCGCTCCATCACAGCCCCACGTTGGAGAGACGGCGCATATTCCTGCGCTTGAGGTCCATGGACGAGTGCACATATCGGTCGAGCGTCACCTTCGTGGAGGAATGACCGAGTATCTCCGAGAGGGACTTGACCTCGAACCCGACCTCGACACAGCGCGTGGCAAACGTGTGGCGCAGGGTGTGAAAATGCACATTCTTCAGCCCGCAGGCCTCCGTATACACCTTGAAGTGGTATTGCAGCAGGCGCGGCTCCATGCAATGGAGGGTCCCCGTGAGGATATAGCATTCATCCGCCTTTCGCTTTGCGCGGCGGATGAGCAGCATCACGCGCTCCGACACCGGGATGACGCGCTTGGACGACACGCTCTTTGTCGAACCGACGTGCAGCATCGTGCGTCCGGTGCTCTCCTGCCGTGTGTCGGGTATACGCTGCAAGGACGCGGACACGCTGATGGTCCTGTTTCGGAGGGAAATATCCTTCCAGCGCAGGGCGCACAGCTCGCCTATGCGCATCCCCGTGTGCATCGCCAGCAGCACGCCGAATTTGCACGTGTCCATGTCCGTTCTCAGATATGCGATGAGCCGCTTCTGCTCGTCGACCGTGAGCACACGCGCCTCGGGCTGCTTTGTGTGCGGGATGTCGATCAGCACGCGCGGCGCATACATCGGGCAGACGCGGTTGATGTACTTCAGCACCGCACTCCAGCACACCCATAACATTTCTCGCACTCGTCGGCGCGAGCGCGTATTCGCCGATAAGCTTTGCGTACAGCGCGTCGACGCGCTGTGTTGTCAGCTCCGGGAGCGGCAGATCGCCGAACTCCGGTTTGAGGTACTTGCTCACAATGCCGGAATACTTATAATGCGTGGACACTTTGAGCCGCTGCCGGCATAGTTCGAGCCACTGATCGCAATAGTACGAAAAGCGCGGTTCCTCTGCGGTGATCTGTACATTTGTGTTGGACATAATGGTTTTCCTCCTAAATTTAGTAGTTTGATATAATTCTATCACCGCATGACAAACGGAGCGCACCGCGGAATAAAAATCGCGGTGCGCTCCGTATATTTTATACACTTTTTTGCTAAAAATTGTTGCGTTTTGGCGGGATGTGTGGTATTCTATGCATGGTACATATATGTACCGGGGTGCTGCACAACGGCAGGCATGAGCGCGCGGCAACGCAAGCTTATGCCGCGTAACGGCGGTTAGCTACATCTCCGCAAAGGAGGTGAAGCATATGCGTTTGACGATAACTCTAACACTGCGTAAGCTGATGTTCCAGTTTATCATTAAAAGCAGAAACCGCCACCCGGCACGGTGACGGTTTCTATTCTAGAAATCTAATTCGTCTGGGCTAACCGCTTGTTGCAGCACCCTTTTCACTTAGTATTATAGCGTCCGACTTGGATTCTGTCAAGTCGGACGCTTGTATTTTTTTCTGTTTTATTCCACTGGTGAAGTGGACGGTCTGACCGTGGGCGAGACGACCGGGGAAGCCGCAGGACTTGCTGCCGGGGAGGGGCTGGGCGATACCGTGGGCGACACAGAGGGCGAAGCCGTGGGTGCGGAAGTCGGCTCGGCGCTCGGTGCGGTCGACGGTGCAACGCTTGGCTCAACGCTGGGCTCAACACTCGGTGTCGCAGTTGGTTCAACAGCAGGAGCGGCGGTCGGTTCTGGGGTCGGCTCAGCTGCCGGGGCGGGGACGGGTGCAATGACAATGGCGTCGAGGTTGAGGATGATGTTCGCCGCGATGCGCATCTGCTGCGCCGCGGGGTCAAACGCGAGGAACTGCGCATTCTCCTTGCCGTCAAAGCGGAAGGTCTCTTCGATCACAAACCCGTCGGCGCGGCGGATAGTTACAGAGAGCGCTTCGGGCAGCACCGTGCCGGGCGCGGGCGCGACGGACAGCGCCAGATCCTGCCCCGGCGCGAGCGTGACCACATTGCCCTCGCCGCGCTTCATCTCGGTATTCGACGCGGTCTCGGTGAACGTGATGTTCTCCAGCGCGGTAACGTCGACGGCAACGTACAAATTCGGGTCCGTCTCCTGCTCGCGTTCCGCCTCTTTATCCGGGTCAATACAGACCGCCGCGCCGGAGAGCGTCAGCGTCTGCCCGATCTTGAGATACGACGCATCGACCGTGAGCACACCGCGCGCAGGGTCAAACGCAACGCCGTCATTGTACACCGTGCCGTCAGTGTAGACTGTGTAGAGAATGTCGTTTATCACAAGGTGCAGCTCCGCAGGGAGGACGTAGCCCTCCGCGGGGGCAAGCGCAAGCTCCAAGGGCTTGGCGGCAGAGAAATCACGCCCCAAATCGGCGCTGACCGCGATATCCGTCAGCCCCTCCGCGTCAACGTGCACGCCGACAGCGGAGCCGACGAGGGCGAAGCTGTCCCCATCGCGGATGAGTGCGGGCGAAACAGTAAGCTTGCCGGTCGCGGAATCATAGGCTATACCCTCCGGGTTCTCCGCGCCGTTTGTGAACACGGTATACTCCCGCGTCATTGATGCGCAGGAGGAAGAAATCCGGCATACGGAAGCCCTCATCGGCGCGGAGAGTGAGCGAAAGCGGCTCATCCTCCGTCCAGGTGAACACTCTGGCGGCGCTCTCCCCGCCGGGTCGGCGGGCGTGTCCGCATCGTCGGCAAACGCCGGAACGGCGAGCACCGCGAGCGTCAGCAGCAGCGTCAGCGCCAGCACGAGCGCGCGCTGAATATACTTTTTACTCATGGTTTTTCATCTCCTTGGATGAGAGGTTTATGCAGCAGGGTCAACATCAAAGCCATAGGCGGAATCAACGTTAACATTCACGGAATTGGTAAGGCTCTGTGTGCCGATGGCTGACCAAAAATAACCGGGGGCAGATGTTCCGCCGTCTATGCGGGCGTAGGTTATATCACGTTTATCCCAACCATATTTTGTACCCTTTTCACCTATCAGCTTTCCGCACCATCCAAACATAGTGTCAGCGGGTTCCGTCACTTTATCTGTAACAAATCTACGTCCAACGTATATTCTCTCAAGGTTTTCGCACCCATTAAACATATCAGTCATACCCGTCACATTACTCGTGTCAAAACTGCTTAAATCAAGTTTAGTCAAGGCAACGCATTTAGTAAACATATAGTTCATGCCACAGTCTGCGACTTTACTTGTATCTAAATTACTCAAATCAAGCGAAGTCAAGGCTTTGCAATAGTAAAACATACTGTTCATGGTCGTGACATTGCGTGTATTCAATTTACTCAAATCAAGCGAAGTCAAGGCTTTGCAGTTAGCAAACATACTAGCCATACGTGTGACATTGCTTGTATCCAATCCATCCAAATTAAGCGAAGTCAAGGCATAGCAATTCATGAACATAGAAGCCATATCCGTGACCCTTGATGTGTCTAGATTGTCAAAATAGATTGTCTGCAACGAATTTGATAAACCGAGATAAGAACCACAAAGAAGCCAACTGCTGTCCTCTGGTGCGTACATTACATTGCGGCTACCATCCATTGGGGCAATATAGATAGTTGTTCCGTCAGTGGATTGATACACGCCAATTTCACCGGAGTTTAGATTGACATCCTGAATGCCACTTTTGGAGAGCTCTTCTAAGCCTTTCAAAGCTTCGTCGTTGCCTTTGACGAATTTCAAGGTAGTGGACTTCTTTGGCAACCCAGATATCGCTTTCCACATTTTATTTTTATCAATGGTATATTCAACAGTCACCATCGACACATTCAAATTCAGCTTATCCGTCACATCTACACTCGCAGCATATTTCCCCAATGCGACCCCGCAGGAACAGAGACCACGACGAGGGCGGCGAGGAGGAGCAGGGCATGCTTGCGGAGAAAATCACGTATTGTTTTCATCTTGCCATCTCCTCTCAATCGACCTGCTCGGCGTTGACGATTATTTTGATGCCCTCTAGTGTGTCGCTTTCAGCACTGCTTTGGGCTGCAAATGTAAGGGTGTATGTGTCGGTGCTGGATACAGCGGCGGAGAACATCATACCATCATCGGAAAACGTGTATGTTTTGTTGCTGTTGCTGATATCCGGGGTTATCTCCGTCGCTGTCGTATCTGTGACGCACGTCAGCGTCATGGTCACACCGTTGGGCAGCGCAGCCGGAAGCGTGACAACAATGGAATATTTCGTCGCGGTCTCGTTCACTTTACCGCCATCATTGTTGGAAACCGTAAATCTATACTCGGCGCTGGGATTCGAGCTGTCGAGCGTCAAGCTTTCGCTCTGGTTGGTTTCCGGTATTGCCGTGACCACAAACCGTGCTACCCTTGCGCTGTCACTGCTTGCCGCCTCGGTTTTGTACGATGCAAATGACGCACCGGTGAACGCGAGCGCCGCGACCAGCAGAAACGCGAGATACACCGCCAGCGGCAAACGCCGCCGCGTGGGCTTATTCCGAGTGTTTTCCATGATAAACCTCCTTGAACTTTGGAAGCTCTATGAGCGCGAAGCCAATCAGCACGAGCACTGTCATGCCGAGGGGCGTTCTGAGTTTTTCGATGAAAATGCCGAGCTTCGGCACGGTGAAAACCACCTTGCCGACGACCGCGCCGCGCGGCACAGGATCGGCGTCGGCTACGTTGTTCGCGTCGCCCCGCGTGGTGAAGCCCTCCGCCGTGCCGCCGACAATGCGGTGCGTGACAATGGCAGCGCCGGAGCGGAACGTGATAACATCGCCCACGGCGTAGTCCGCACTCCTGCGGCAGACGACCAGATCGCCCGGCTCAATCGCGGGGGACATACTGCCCGTGACGACCACGGCGGCGGAGAAGCCGAACACCGTCGGCTGCGGCTCCCCGGTCACGGCGCGGGCGGCAATGACATACACATTCGCCGCGAGCAGCAGCGCAAGAATAACTGTGACGATTGCAGATAAGACGCGGAGCGGCTTACTCCGCATTATTCTTTTCTCTTCTTGTACATCACAACGGCACTGACAGCGCCGACAACGGCAACGGTCATGAGCGCGGCGTAGAGCGTGAGGGGCGCGTCGTCGCCGGTCTTGGGGTAATAATACGTGTTGTTGTCCTCAACAACGATGTAGAGACCGACGGTTATATTGTCCAGCACACCGGGGACAAGCTCGCCGCTGTCGGTAGCGAGGGCATGCGCCGCCGCGTTGCCGAGGTCGGTGTCCGCGCCGTCCTGCGCGTCGCTGACGTAGTAATTCCACAGCCAGTCGATGTCAAGATCCTGCAAGCCGAAGCCGCGGACGGAGCCGGACACGGCGCGGATAACATTGCTCTTGTCCACCCCGGCAGGGAGGGAATACCGTGTGGTATCGGTGAGGTACGACCCGGAGAGCGCGGGTGTGACCGGCACGGCGGGATTACTCTTTATGGCGTACAGCACCGCAGTATACTGGATCGTCCCGCCGACATTATTCTTGAGGCGGACGGTGTTATGCCGTCCGTGCCCGGTGCGACGACGTTGGAGCCGTCATTGGACGCGACGTTCTGATAATTCGCGGAGAAGAGCGGCAGAACCGCCGAGCCGTCGGGGCGGATGGAGGCGGCGCTGTCCCACGTGAGGCGGTTGACGCTGTACGTGAGCACGCGGTCGGGCGCGGCGGCGGGCGCCGCCCACGCGGGGCTGAACGCCAGCGGCAGTGTGACCGCCGTCAGCACCGCGAGCACCAGCAGCGCGGGCAGAATCCGCCGCCGGTTGTTATCTATAAACTGTTTGATTCCTGTCATATTTCTCCCTCCGGGTATTCTCCTGAGTTCAGATCAGTGCACTGTATATCAATATTGAAACACAGCGCGCTGATGTCAGCTTAGGAGGCTTGACCTCTAAAACGACCCCTGCCCCACCCCGCCACTATGGACGGGGCAGGGGGTGAATAACCTATCTATCGGTTGTTTAGTCTATCTGGGTAACTGTGGTTTTGACTTCAATGCTAATAGTGGCAGCATTAGTAGCATTGCCGAGTGCAGTATCCTTTGTGTTGTCATTGCCTTCAAACTTCCACTCCCAAGAGATGGCAGGGGTAGACTCATTTCCGTTTATAGAAGTACCAGCAGCGTAATCCTTCGTGGTATCATCAATTTTTTTCTTTATAGCTGCTTCAAATTCTTGAACATTAGTGTACTCAGCGTCTGTACCCTTGAGTGTAGTGGTTCCGACAGTCACTTCCAGCGGGCAGTAATAAACACCGCTCGCAGTCCAGTTGTCGCCGAGATCCACAGTACCCTCGTTGGTTACTTTAACAGAAACCTCGGGAGAGCCGGTAACAGTAGCGGCGGTAAAGCTACCTTTGGTGCCGGGTGCAACTACTTTATCGGTATTGCTGCTCTTAACGGTTGCAGATTCTTTGCTGTCATAAAAAGTGGAGAATGCATCGCTGCCGGTAGCAGAAATCTCTACACCAAACTTTGCAACGCGTGCATTGTCCTTACCAGTGTTACTGGTGGTGTACTTGGCGAAAGTACCGCCGACGAAGCAGCTCGTGATAAGCGTGAGGACAAGCAGGAGTAAGGCCGCCCTCATGAATTTCGTCTTTTTCATTGAAAGACCTCCTGTGTATTTTCTTCGCAAAATTTAAGATATGTATATCCACACGCCGCAGCCGTGGCACGCCGTGACGCGGTGAATAACGGATTAACTTTCGCGGCGGAGCCGTTCCAGCTCGCGCTCAAGCTCGCGGGTGCGGCGTGCCTCACGTGCGGCCTCACGGCGGCGGACAGATGCGTCATACAGCACGAAGCACAGCACCGGGACGGCGATGAACCCCGCCATGCCGACGGGCTTCTGCGCGAAGAGCGCCACATCACCCAGATGCGCGATGCGCCCCGCGTACCTGCCAACAAGGTTCGCGGCGGAAACGGGCTGGCTGTCCTCGGTGTTGTTCGCGTCGCCCTTTGTGATGAATTGCAGTGTGCCGTCCTCCGCGGTCTCAACGCGGACGATGCGGTGCGTCACGACAATGCTGCCCTCTTTGAACGCGATAATGTCGCCGGGTTTAAGTGCCTCCGCCTTTGCGGGTTTGACGAAGATGAGATCGCCGACCTCGATATGATCCTTCGCCGTGCCGCTCATCGAGCCGGACTGGACAGCGAGGGGAGTAACACCCAGCACCGACGGCGGGGAATCGGGATTAATAGCGCCCTTAATAATGATAGTAAGATTGCAGACCAGCAGCAGGGCAAAGACGATGCACAGCACGAGACCGATGATCTCAACTGCGGATATACTGCCGGTTTTTTTGCCGGAATCTATGTGTCTGTGTTCAGGGTCCTTTTTATATAAAATATAAGCGCCCGACTTGACAGAATCCAAGCCGGACGCTATAATACAAGTAAACAGAGGACGCCGCAACAAGCGAGGGTGTCGAGGTTTAAGTCAACTTTATAAACTTGACACGTCACTTCTTCACCAAGTGGCG
>VOFG01000367.1_pt1 | contig 32001 bp, 35 predicted proteins | sample 5384171 | NCBI WGS metagenome assembly VOFG01 (sample SAMN12384726, study PRJNA508395) | human gut metagenome | isolation source: healthy gut F | host: Homo sapiens
ATGACGAGTTCTGTGCCGAGTATGCAGATTACAGGCGTATCCGGGCGGATGAACTTTATGATGTGCTGGATGAACTACAGGAAAGTGCAAGAGGCTATGAAGATTATGACGGATGGTTTGCGCACATCGAGAATTACACCAGGGAATTGGAACGCCTGTACCAGAGCCAGGAAAAGCAGAGTGAGAGCGTAGCGCTTTCCACGCTGCATTCCGCCAAGGGGCTTGAGTACGAAAACGTCTATCTGATCGACGTGAACGAGGGAGTGATGCCCTACAAGAAGGCGGTGCTGGATCAGGACATCGAGGAGGAGCGCCGGATGTTTTACGTCGGTATGACGCGGGCAAAAAAATATCTGCATCTCTTTTCCGTCAAACAGATGAATCAGAAAGATGCAGATATCTCGCGCTTTATTGCCGAGGCAGGAGAGCGTCTCAGTCCTCCATGTCGTTAAATTCTGCCTCGTCAAGCCACTCATCAAAGCGGTCGGATACGGCTTCGTATTCGGCGTCGTCTAAAATATTATCCAGAGACGGATTGCCATCGCTATCCTCCGCATAGCGGTAGATATAGACCTCGCCGTCCTCGTTCGGCTCGCCGGCTTCGGTGAGCGGAAGAAGGGCGATATAGTCCTGCTCGTTGACGGTAAAAATGGTTAAAATCTCACATTCTACCTGGCTGCCGTCATCCAGATCCAGGGTGACCAGGATATCCTCGTCTTCGTTGGTGTTATGGTTGTCTGCCATCATGATATCTCCTTTATTGGATGTTATTAAATAATCGCCTGAATGTAGAGCTCCGGATGCTCCTCAAGATTGATGAAACGTGAGGGGGCGATCTGGATCGTAGGTCTCGTCAGACGCTTATTGATAAAAATAATCTCTCCGGTCTGTCCGTTGTTCAACAGAACCCGGTTGTGCAGGTAAGTGTGCGCAATGTGTTCGAGAAAGGTGAGAATATAGCGCGGCTTGTAGCGCTGCAAGCCTTCCTGTTCAAACTGGGCGATCACTTCAAACGGACACAGCCCCAGACGATAACAGCGGTCGGCGGTCATGGCATCATATACATCCGCGACGGCTATGATCGAAGCGTAGTCGTCAATGTCCGATGCGTACAGACCGAACGGATAACCGCTTCCGTCACACCGCTCGTGATGCATCAGGGCAGCGTTCTTTATGTGCGGATCGAGAGGCTGGTTTTTAAGCAGCTCGTACCCTAAAAGGGGATGGCGCTTGATCTGTTCAAACTCTTCGGAAGTCAGCCTGCCCGGCTTGCCGATGATGCTGGCAGGAATCCGGGATTTCCCGATATCGTGTAAAAGACCGCAGAGAGTCAGTGTGTTCTGGGCATCCTCCGAAAAACCGAGCCAGTTCCCGAGCATGCGGGAGATAATGGCGACGTTGACGCTGTGTGCGTAAGTCGAATCGTCGATTTGCCGTAAGTTATGGAGCATGTCGAACATGGAAAGTGTGGTAGTATGCGACGCAAACAAATCCAGGGTCCCTGCAAGAAGCTTGTCTGTCTCCAGCTTTTTGGCACGTAAAATACAGTCGTTTAACGCAGTGTGAAGCATCGTAGTGCAGCTGTCAAACTTCTGACTGAAAATCTTGTATTCTTCGCTTTGCCGGATACGCTCGGAACGGGAACGAACCGGAGCGTACTGCTTTTGCAGATAATCGTGAAGCCCGCCGGAGGAATCGCTGCTGTCCCTGATCCATACTTCCGGTATGGAATAGTCACGGATGTGCAGGATGGTCTGCGCACTCAAAAGACAGCCCTCATCCAGGATGATCTGCCCCGCGGCAGTGCGAACCGGTCTGGCTGTGAACATTCCGGGCTTTAAATCTGTCGTGGGTATTCGTTTCATATACATCACCTCGATCGTACTGTGACAATAAGAACTCTCGTTTCTTAATATTATAACATGAGATGCAAATGCCGGACAAGCGCATTCTCCCCGAAAAAGAAAAAACTATACAAAAAACAAGCGGGAATGATATAATGTACGCGAAGGCTATTGAGCAGTGCCAGACAGGGAGTTTTAAAAATTTGCCTGCGAAGGCAAAATTTTTTAAAATTCATGGCTGATAGGGCGAAAGCCCGTGAGTCCGGGAAATCTCTGATTTTCCGGACGTGCACAGCGAAATGATGTGTAGGTGCACAGCGAAATGATGTGTAGGTGCATTGCGAAGAGATGCAGACGTGCAGGCAGCGAAGACAAAGGTGGAAGATGGCATGGCGTATACGATAAAAGAGGGCGATTACAGACAATACGGGGCATCAGCCGCAGGCGGCGGAGTCGTGTTTACGTTTGAGGCAGAAAAGGAAGAGGACTGCAGTATTCTTCTGTATGGGAAAGATGGCGGAATCCGGCAGGAACTTAAGGTGCCGGAAAGCTGCTGCAGAGGAGCGATCCGGTCAGTCTTTGTCGCGGGGCTTAAGGCAGAGAGCCTGCGTTATAATTATAAAATCAGCGGGACGGTCGTGACCGATCCTTATGCAAACCGCATCATCGGCAGAGAGCGCTGGAGAGACGCAGGGCGCGTTAAGAATGAGTTCCGGGTCTGCGGTGGTTATTCGGATGACACTTTTTCGTGGGGGACGGATGTACATCCGGAGATCCCGCGCCATGAGATGTTCCTCTATAAGCTCAACATCCGCGGATTTTCGATGGATGCGGGAATCCCTGCAAAGGAGCGGGGGAACTTTTGCGGCGGTGCGCGATAAGATTCCCTATCTGAAAGAACTTGGTGTCACGACGGTGGAGTTCATGCCGGTGTATGAGTTTGAGGAACTGATCTTAAAGGAGAAGGCGGTATTGCCGGAATATATCAGCTGGCAGGTGCGGAAAGAGGATCAGATCAAGCCGGAAGCATGTGCGATGCCGGAGCGTGTGAACCTGTGGGGATATGCGCCCGCCAATTATTTTGCGGTAAAGGCGTCCTACGCGAAAGGGCAGGATGCGGCCGTCGAATGGAAAAAACTCATCCGCGCGCTCCATGAGAATCACATGGAATGTGTGATGGAGATGTATTTTCCTGAGAATGTCAATCAGAATCTGATCTTAGATGCGCTGCGTTACTGGGTCAGGGAGTATCATGTGGATGGCTTCCATCTGCTGGGGGAGAATCTGCCCGTCACGCAGATTGCACAGGATGCGTGGCTTAGACGGACGAAGATTTTCTGCGCCGGTTTCGAGAACGCTGTGCTCTGGCACCCGTGCCGTTATCCGCATCTGTATGTATACAATGACGAATATCTGTATCCCGTCCGGGCGCTGCTCAATCACAAGAACGGCGGTATGGATGCATTTGCATGCCAGCAGCGCAAACAGCATCAGTATCACGGATTTGTCAATTACATTTCGGACAATAACGGGTTTTCCCTGCGGGATCTCTTCTGCTATGAGCAGAAACACAATGAAGACAACGGGGAGGAGAACCGGGATGGAAGCGACTGGAATTTGAGCGCCAACTACGGCGTGGAGGGACGAAGCCGCAAGCAGCGGATCGTAAGAATCCGTGAACGGCAGATGTGCAATGCGGTGGCGGTGCTTTTTCTCGCGCAGGGAGTCCCGCTTTTATACGAGGGGGACGAGACGGGAGATTCCCAGGAAGGCAACAACAATGCATACTGTCAGGACAATCCGACCGGCTGGGTGAACTGGAAGAAAGATGAGCGCTACGCGTGGTTCCGGGAGTTTGTGGCGCGGATGGCAGCGTTTCGCAGGGAGCATCCCGTGCTCGCCGCGGATATGCCAAAACAGCTTTCCGATGCAAAAGGAACGGGGTATCCCGATTTGTCCTATCACGGAGAGAATGCGTGGATTTCAGATCTTTCCGGCGAGAGACAGTCTTTGGGCATGCTCTACTGCGGAAAAGAGGATGGCGATGGAACAGAGGGGGAGAAATTCCTTTATGTCGGTTGCAATTTTCACATGGGTCCTACCAGATTGGCGCTTCCGAAGCTTCCCGGGAAGAAAAAGTGGTATCTGCTGATGGACACCGCCAGAGAGCGGGCACCGTTCCTAAAAGAGGAGGAGCGGGTGGATGCGCCGCGGATCGAACTTTGCGGTCAGTCTGTCGTTATATTAACAGGAAAATAAGGTTACATTATTATGAAAGCATGGAAACATTTTTGCACGATCAACCATCACAAGCATCTGGTCATGAAAGGCTGTTTTGCGGTGGGGTTATACAAACAGGGATTATTACATGATCTGTCGAAATATACGCCGACAGAATTTCTGGTGGGCTGTAAATATTATCAGGGAACAATGAGCCCGAACAATGCAGAGCGCAAGGATAAGGGATACTCGTCCGCGTGGCTGCACCACAAAGGGCGGAACAAGCATCACATGGAATACTGGATTGACTACGGCGTGCCGGACGAGGGCGGGGACAAGGGACTCTGCGGCATGAAAATGCCTCTGCGGTACGTGGTGGAGATGTATATCGACCGTGTAGCGGCCTCGAAAAATTACCAGAAGGAGCGCTATACCGACCGGAGCGCATTAGAGTATTACCTGCATGGAAAGGATTTTCATGTCATGCACAAGGATACGCGGGCGCTTCTTGAACTGCTTTTGTACCGGCTCGCTGTCCGGGGCGAGCCGGAAGTCAATACATTTATCCGCGAAGAACTGCTGGCAGGGAAGATCCCCTATGAGCAGAAGGTTCTGGATCAATTAGCGCAGCCATATCACAGGGAAGCGGAGAAGTAAACGTAAGCATCTCCCCGGTGACGGGATGAGAAAAAGACAAACGGTGGGAATGAAGTGCCTGCCGTTTTATTTTTGTGTCTGAAAATGCCGGATAATAGAGCTGGTCGCCTGCCAGAGGATAGCCGAGCGCGGACATGTGGACACGGATCTGGTGCGTGCGCCCCGTTTCCAGATGAAGGGAGAGCAGGGAATAGGGGGCGTGGCATAAGAGACTTTTATAGTGCGTGATGGCATCATCCCCGCAGAGAAAATCAACCTGCCGGCGGACATCGCCCGGTTTTACGCGGGCAATCGGCGCGTGGACGGTGCCGCTTCCGGTGAGCGTGCCGCATACGACGGCGAGGTATTCCCGGCGGATCATACGCTGCTGCATGGCTTTGCCGAGCAGGGCGGCGGAGAGCATATTTTTGGCGACGATGATCAGGCCGCTCGTGTCGGCATCCAGCCGGTTGATGCAGCGGAACGGGCGGATTTCGCCTTTTGCACGGTAATATCCCGTGACGGCGTTTGCAAGCGTATCCCTCTGGTGCGCGGCAGACGGGTGTACCGGCATGCCTGCCGGCTTGTCAATCACCAGAAGATCTTCGTCCTCGTAACAGATCGCGAGGGGAATCTGCTGCGGAAAAATGGAGGTGCCGGAAGTATTCTCCTCCAGATGAAGACAGAGAAGGTCGCCGGTGTGAAGCGTTTCATTCATATGCGCCCACACGCCGTTCAAGAGGGTGCCGTGGTCTGTTTTCTTTAAATGTACCAGTATCGGCCCGGAATAGCCGAGACTTTTTAAATAATGCAGAATGGTCTGCCCGTCCGTGGCGGATAAAATGCGGTAGGTAAGGGTGCGCAGCATAAAAATTCCTCCTGTTTCATGTAACGCTATTATAGCGAAGCGGCGGGGGAGATGTAAAGACGGCATGTATTTGTTTGCGGAAAAAAGAGGGGAAAAGCACGGAAAACATGGCCCATACATAGAATGTATCAATAAAGCTTTTCAGGTGCGTTGTGAAAACTTTCTTATCTCCGCTCACACCAGAACAGGAAATGGAATGCCTGAAAAAAATGAAAGACGGCGACCTTGAGGCAAAAAAAGAACTGACGCTTCGGAATATGCGCCTGGTAGCGCACGTGGCGAAAAAATATCAGAATTCCGATGAAGATATGGAAGATCTGATCTCCATCGGAACCATCGGTCTGATCAAGGCAATCTCTACTTATAAAGAAGATTACGGAAGCCGCCTGGCAACTTACGCGGCGAGATGCATTGACAATGAACTGCTGATGCATTTCCGTTCCAAAAAGAAGACGGCCAGAGAGGTCTCTCTGTATGAACCGATCGGAACGGACAAAGAGGGCAATCAGATTCATCTGCTGGATATTGTGGAGAGCGATGAACCGGATGTGGTGGAGACGATCGAGACCGACAGACGCACCAGAGAGGTGCTGGCACTTGTGCCGAAGCTGCTTTCCGGCAGGGAGCGCTATATCATAGAAAACCGGTACGGTCTCTATGCCTGTAAACCGATGACACAGCGTGAGATTGCAGCGGCGCTTGGAATATCCCGCTCGTATGTGTCGAGAATCGAGAAACGGGCGCTGGAAAAACTGCGAAAAGGAATGGAAAGCGCGGGGGGCGGGAGATAAATTGCCGCTTCCCTTTTTCTACAAATGATGTTATACTAAACATGTCTTTTTAACAAATGTATTTTCTAAGATATTCAGCAGTGTTCACTGCACAGAGATTCCAGATCTTTCTATAATGAAAAGGAGAACAGGTTGTATAGCAGAGTAGCAACAGCAACGATACGCGGTATCCAGAGTGTGCCTGTCTGCGTGGAAGCGGATGTGAGCGACGGGATGCCTGTTTTTGAGATGGTCGGTTTTCTGGCGTCTGAGGTCAAAGAAGCCAGGGAGCGGGTGCGCACAGCGCTCCGCAATGTGGGGTGTGCGCTGCCGCCGCGCAGAATTACCGTGAATTTTATGCCGGCGGACATCCGCAAATCCGGAGCCGGGTTTGATCTGCCGATCGCAGTGGCGGTGCTGGCTGCGATGGGAAGGCTTCCGCATGCGGTACTGGATGATGTGCTGATCGTGGGTGAGATCGGATTAAACGGCGTGGTGCAGCCGGTTCACGGCGTGCTCCCGATGGTGGCGGAGGCAAAGGAACGCGGAATCCGGCGCTGCATTGTGCCGCGGGCGAATCGAAAAGAGGCGGCGCTTGTTTCCGGGATGCTTGTCTGCGGTGTGGAAAATATCGGGGAGGTCATGCGGCTTCTTGAGGATGCGTCGTGGGAGAAGTACGCCGCAGAGGAATATAATATAGAAGAAACACAGCCCGCAGTGCTTCCTGATTTTTCGGAGATCCACGGACAGCGGCTGATGAAGCGGGCGTGTGAAGTTGCGGTAACCGGAATGCACAATCTGCTGTTTGTGGGACCGCCGGGTGCGGGCAAGACCATGGTGGCATCGCGTATCCCGTCCATTCTGCCGCCGCTTGCGGAGGCGGAGCGCATGGAGTTATCCAAAATCTACAGTGTAAAAGGAATGCTTGCCGGGGAGAACGGTCTGCTTACGCAGCGCCCGTTCCGGGCGCCGCATCACACCGTGAGTGTGCAGGGGCTTACGGGCGGCGGAAGAATCCCGCAGCCGGGGGAGATCTCACTGGCACATAAGGGCGTGCTGTTTCTGGATGAACTTCCGGAATTCGCCAGGGAGACGGTTGAGGCGCTGCGCCAGCCGCTGGAAGAGGGGGCGGTTCATCTGGTGCGTCTTGGCGGAAGTTATGTCTATCCGGCAGATTTTATGCTGGCGGCGGCGATGAATCCGTGCCCGTGCGGCTATTATCCCGATATGCAGAAATGCAGGTGTACGCAGACGGCGATCCACCGGTACTTAGAGAGGATCAGCCAGCCGATCTTAGACCGGATTGACATTTGTGTGGAGGCGCCGGCGCTGACATTCGGGGAATTAACCGGACAGCAAAAAGAGGAGACATCGGCGGCAATTCAGAAGCGCGTGACGGTGGCACAGGACATTCAACGGGAGCGCTACCGGAAGGAAGGATTTTCGTATAACAGCCAGATACCTGCCACGAAGATCCGGGAGTATTGTGCTCTTGACAAGAAGCAGGAGCAGTATATGGAAGAGATCTACGGAAAGCTGCAGCTTACCGCAAGATCTTACCATAAGCTTCTGCGGGTGGCACGCACGCTGGCGGATATGGACGGCGGAGACCGGATTTGCGACCGGCATCTGGAGGAGGCAATCTGCTACAGAAGCTTTGACAGAAAGTTCTGGGAGAGGTGAAGAGATGAATTATGCGTATTGGTTTGCAAATATTCCCGGACTTTCCAACTGTGCGAAAATCAGTATCCATGAAAAGGTCGGGAATGCACAGGATATCTATTTCCTTAGCGAAAAACAGATGGAAAATATGCAATTATTGGCAAAAGAAATACAGGCGGTCCGGGCTGCGCAAAAGACGGACATGGAGGAAGCGTACGCTAAGATGTGTGAATCAGGGATCTCGTTTGTGTCGCTGGAGGATGCATCTTATCCAAAGAGGCTCCGCCATATCGCAAATCCGCCGTACGGACTGTATGTAAAGGGATGCCTCCCGCAGGGAGAGACCGTTGCGATTGTCGGTGCGAGAATGTGCTCCGAATACGGGCGGACGGTTGCAAGGGAGCTCGGGAGAATGCTTGCGGCGCGCGGCGTCGGTGTTGTGAGCGGAATGGCGCGCGGCATCGATGCTGCGGGGCATCAGGGAGCACTTGACGTGGGCGGAATCAGCTGCGCCGTCTTAGGGTGCGGCGTGGATGTCTGCTATCCGAAGAGCAGCCGGGTGCTGTATGAGGAGATTCTGGAACGGGGCTCGGTTGTCTCGGAGTATCCGCCCGGCACGCAGCCGATTCCGGGATATTTTCCGCAGCGCAACCGCATCATATCAGGGCTTGTCCGGGCGGTTGTTGTGGTGGAGGCAAAGCAGCGGAGCGGATCGCTGATCACGGCGGATTTTGCGCTGGAGCAGGGGAGGGATGTCTATGCCATTCCGGGCAGAATTACAGATGCCTTGTCGGCGGGATGCAACAGCTTAATCCGGCAGGGAGCGGGGGCAGTTTCCGATCTCGAATCGTTTATACAGGAGCTTGCGCCGGATCCCGGAGCGGGCGGGGAGACATGCACCTTTGAAAAATTATTACTTGAAAAAGAAGAACGCTTGGTGTATAGTTGTTTGAGTTTACGACCGAAAAGTATGGAAGAACTTCTGGAGGAGACAGACCTGTCTGTGCCCGAACTGGCGCAGATTCTGGGGATTCTTCTGAAAAAGGGGTTTGTTACGGAAGCATTTAAGAATTGTTATATCAGACGGATTTGAGAAATCAGCATAAAGGAGATGTATGAATGGCTAAGTACCTTGTTATTGTCGAGTCACCCGCTAAGGTAAAAACAATTAAAAAGTTTCTTGGAAAAAATTATGAGGTAGTTGCCTCAAACGGGCATGTGCGGGATCTCCCGAAGAGCCAGATGGGAATCGATGTCGAGCATGATTATGAACCGAAGTATATCACGATCCGGGGCAAGGGCGATATCCTTGCGAAACTTCGGAAAGAAGTGAAAAAGGCAGACAAAGTGTATCTCGCAACCGACCCCGACCGTGAGGGAGAGGCAATATCATGGCACTTAAGCCAGGCGTTAAAGCTGGACGGCAAGAATGTGCGGAGAATCAGCTTCAATGAGATTACGCAGAACGCGGTCAAGGCGTCCTTAAAGCAGCCGCGCGATATCGATATGAATCTTGTCAACGCACAGCAGACCAGACGTATTCTGGACCGTATTGTGGGTTACAAGATCAGCCCGCTTCTGTGGGCAAAAGTAAAGCGTGGGCTGAGCGCCGGAAGAGTACAGTCGGTAGCGCTGCGCATCATCTGCGACCGCGAGGACGAGATCAATGCATTCATTCCGGAAGAATACTGGACGCTGGATGCAAAGCTCAAGGCGGACGGCGAAAAGAAGCCGTTGACAGCAAAGTTCCACGGGGACGAGAACGGAAAACTGGCGATTACCTGCCGCGAGAAGGCGGACCGTATCATGGACGAGATCCGCGGAGAGCGGTTTGAAGTCCTGGAAGTGAAAAAGGGTGAGCGCGTGAAGAAAGCGCCGCTGCCGTTTACGACCAGTACCTTACAGCAGGAGGCATCCAAGACATTGAATTTCCCGATCTCCAAGACGATGCGTATTGCCCAGCAGCTCTATGAGGGCGTTGACGTCAAGGGACAGGGAACGGTCGGTCTGATCACCTACCTGCGTACGGATTCCGTCCGTATTTCGGATGAGGCGGATGCGGATGCGAGAGCGTATATCGCACAGAATTACGGGGAAGAATTCGTAGCGACACAGACCGTTACCCAGAAGGGCGGCGCCAAGATCCAGGACGCGCATGAGGCGATTCGTCCTTCCGACATTGCGAGAACACCGGCGGTGGTCAAGGAATCTCTTTCCAGAGACCAGTTCCGCCTCTATCAGCTGATCTGGAAGCGTTTTGCCGCAAGCAGAATGGCTTCTGCGGTATATGAGACGACGAACGTGAAGATCGGTGCCGGAAAGTACCGCTTTGGTGTCGCGGCATCAAAGGTCTCCTTTGAGGGATTTATGTCTGTGTACACGAGCGAGGACGACGAGAAGGACACGAACAATGTTCTGCTGAAAGGAATCGATGAGGATACGAAGCTTACGCTGGACACCTTCGATGAGAAGCAGCATTTTACACAGCCGCCGGCGCATTACACGGAGGCATCCTTAGTCAAGACGCTGGAGGAGCTGGGAATCGGACGTCCGAGTACCTACTCGCCGACGATCACGACGCTGCTTGGCAGACGTTACATTGTCAAGGAAGCGAAGAATCTGTATGTGACGGAGCTGGGAGAGGTGGTCAACCAGATTATGAAGGAATCCTTCCCGAGCATCGTGGATGAGCATTTTACCGCCAATATGGAGTCGCTGCTCGACAGCATCGGAGAGGGCGCTGTGAACTGGAAGACGGTTGTGCGGAATTTCTATCCGGATCTGGAAGCCGCGGTGGAAGTGGCGGAGAAGGAGCTACAGAAAGTCAAGATCGAGGACGAGGTCACGGATGTTGTCTGCGACCAGTGCGGAAGAAACATGGTGGTAAAATACGGACCGCACGGAAAATTCCTGGCATGCCCGGGCTTCCCGGAGTGCAGGAACACGAAGCCGTATCTGGAAAAAATCGGCGTGCCATGTCCGAAGTGCGGAAAAGACGTTGTCCTCCGCAAGACGAAGAAAGGCAGAAAGTATTTCGGCTGCGAGAATAATCCGGAGTGCGATTTTATGAGCTGGTCACGCCCGGTAGCGGAGAAGTGCCCGAAGTGCGGCGGCTATATGGTGGTAAAAGGCAATAAGATCGCCTGTGCAGATGCGGGATGCGGCTACACCCGTGACAGAAAAGCGGACGAGGATACAAAATAGTTAAAAAAATATGTCAAATATTACGAAAATATTGAATTTTCAGAATTGACGTGTTAAAATATGAAATATAACGAAAAAGAGATTCGAGACGAAATGGGGGCACGGACATGAGTGTTCAATTGTTGGACAAAACCAGAAAAATCAATAAGCTGTTGCACAATAACAGCTCTTCAAAGGTCGTGTTTAATGATATCTGCGATGTGTTGAAGGATATTCTTGCATCCAATATTCTGGTCATCAGCAAAAGGGAAAGGTTCTTGGAACGGGCGTGTGTCCCGGAGTGGATGAGATCCAGGAATTGATCGTGGACGAGGTGGGAGGTTTCATCGACCCGCTGCTAAACGAACGTCTGCTCGGAATCCTCTCTACCAAGGAGAATGTCAATCTTGAGACGTTAGGTTTCGTAGATCACGTGAAGGAATACACTGCGATCATCACGCCGATTGATATTGCGGGTGAGCGGCTTGGCACGCTGTTTGTCTACAGAGAAGACAGACAGTACGATATTGACGATATCATTTTGAGCGAATACGGGACAACCGTGGTCGGTCTGGAAATGATGCGCTCCGTGAATGAGGAGAATGCGGAGGAGACAAGAAAGGTTCAGATTGTCAAATCTGCAATCAGCACGTTGTCATTTTCGGAATTGGAAGCGATCATTCATATTTTTGATGAGATGGACGGCAAGGAGGGAATCCTTGTTGTAGCAAGCAAGATTGCCGACCGCGTGGGTATCACACGATCCGTCATTGTGAATGCACTGCGCAAGTTCGAGAGTGCAGGCGTGATTGAGTCGCGCTCTTCCGGCATGAAGGGAACCTACATCAAAGTATTGAACGACGTTGTATTCGACGAACTCGACAAGATCAAAAAGCAGAATCAGAAAAAATAAACAGGACGAAAGGGCGTATCGAAGGGTGCGCTCTTTTTTATTTCCGTGGAACGTGGCTTTTTATGCGGGTTTATTTGACAATTTTGCTAATATCTTGTACTTATTATGCAAAAATCTACAAGATAGTGTAAAAAATAACAAAAATCTCTTGCAATTACGAAACCATATTTTATAATAGAATAAGATAGTTTGGGAAACTAGGTGAAGCGGAGGGCGATACATATGATAACTACGAATGCGTTCGACTATATTAACATCATGGATAAGGCGGCGGATGCCAGCTGGAAACGTGAGTCGGCAATTTCCAACAACATAGCAAATACGGATACTCCGGGCTATAAGAGACAGGATGTGGATTTTGAATCTGCGCTGAAACGGGAGCTTGGCAGCTCGAAGTATATTCCGCTGGATAAGAAAGTGCGGGGACTGAACTCGGATCTTTCGGGCTTAGATGTGTCTACCTATACGGATTCCTCCAATTATTCCTATCGTCTGGACCGCAATAATGTGGATGTGGATACGGAGCAGGTGGAACTGGCATCGGAGCAGCTCCGCTATGAGATGCTGACGACATCGATCAACGAAGAATTCAATCGTATGAAATTAGTGCTTAAATAAACAGGAGGTAGCATATGGGATTATTTCAGTCTTTTGACATCAGTGCGAGCGGTATGACGGCAGAGCGCTTCCGCATCGACACCATCGCGGAGAATATTGCCAATGTCAATACAACGCGTACGGAGGACGGTGAACCGTACCGCCGCAAGATTGTGACGTTTGCGGAAAAGGATCTGACTCCGTTCAGCAAATATTATCAGTCATCCAGAGCGCGGGCTGTAGGCAACGGCGTGAAGGTTACCTCCGTCAAGGAAGATACAGAGACCGATTTTACAATGGAGTATGATCCGTCCCATCCGGATGCGGATGAGAACGGCTATGTGCGTTATCCGAATGTGAATACGGTGACAGAGATGACGAACCTGATTGACGCGTCCCGTGCATATGAGGCGAACACGACGGCGTTTAATGCCAGCAAGAGCATGATTCAGGCAGCACTTAAGATCGGTCAGTAAGACATAGATTAGGATGAAACGGGGGAAATACAGATGGATATCAGTTTATTGACGAATGCCACTTCACCGGATTACATGAGTGCGGTAACACAGAAGACACTGTTGTCTGTGGACACCGATGAGAGCTTTGACTCGGTGTTGTCTTCGGCAATCAATATGCTCAACGAGACGAATGATCTGCAGAATGATTCGCAGTCGGCAAAGATCCAGTTCGCGCTGGGCGAGGCGGACAATCCTCACGATATGCAGATTGCGGCAGCCAAGGCGTATGAGGCGCTGCAGTACACGGTTGCAGTGAGAGATAAGATGCTCGATGCATACAAAGAGATCATGAACATGCAGATTTAATGAATGGAGTTAGAAATTATGCCGGAACAGGTGCAAAAGATTTTAACGAAGATAACGGATTGGTGGAAAAAGTTTACAACCAAGCAGAGAATCCTGCTCGGAAGCATTGTGGCGGTAATTATACTGGCATTGGTGATTCTGGCGGTGGTTGTCGGGAAGCCGAACATGGTAACGCTTATCGAGTGCTCCTCCACAGCGCAGGCGGGTGAAGTAAAAGACCTTCTGGACAATGACGGAAGCATCTCCTACCAGATGTCGGATGACGGGCTGACATTCTATGTGGATGAAAAGGACAATGCGGCGGCGTCGATTCTGCTTGGCAGAACGGCGTGCCGACGGAAGGATTTTCCATCGATAATGTGTTCTGACGGCGGATTCAGCTCCACCGAGGCGGACAAGACCAAGAAATACAAGCTGTATTTGGAAAATTATTTCGCAGATCAGCTGGAGACACTGTCAAATGTCGAGAGTGCTTCTGTGACACTGGACATCCCTGAATGATGATGGCACGATTCTTGCAAGAGAGCAGGATTCCTACGCAGCGGTAATTCTTACCTTGAATTCGGAGATGAGCGACGAGCAGGCACAGGGACTTGCACAGTACATAGCGACACAGCTCGGCAATGACACGACGGACAACGTTCTGATCCTGGACTCGAACTCCAATGTCCTTTTCTCGGGCGGGGATTCTGATTCGTCGATCGGAACCGCGAGCAGTCAGCTTTCCCTCAAGACCAAGACGGAGAATCTGCTCAAGAGCGAGGTAAAGGATGTTCTGGTCGGCTCCGGACTCTATGATCATGCGGAAGTGGCGGCAAAGCTTGATATGAATTTTGATGCATACCGCGAGACGGAACGCCAGTATTCGGCACCAGACGGTCAGACGAACGGTATGATCGACGAACAGAGCAACTACGAGTCGAACAGTGTCGGACGGCGCAGCTGCCACACCGGGCACAGATTCCAATGACGATACTTCCTATGTGATTGAGGATAACAATTATACCGAGTCCACGATCACCGATACCACGACAAAGTATCAGAACAATGAAAAAGTGACGGACCGCACGGCGGCGACCGGAACGATCAATTACGATACTTCCTCCGTTGCGATCGTGGTAAAAAATTATGTGATCTATGACGAGGACACACTCAGGACATCCGGTGCGCTGGATAACATGACATTTGACGAGTATATTGCGGCAAACAGTGACCCGGTCAAGACGACGGTGGATCAGGATAATTACACGATGATCGCCAACGCAACGGGGTTTCCTGAGGCAAACATCAGCATCATCGCTTATGACGAGCCGATTTTCCAGTATTCTTCCGGTGGAAGAACCCTGTCAGATTATCTGCAGATCATACTTGCAGTACTGATTCTTCTCCTGCTTGGTTATGTGGTATTCCGCAGCACCAGAAAGGAGAAACAGGCAGAGATGGAGGAGGAACTTTCCGTGGAAAGCCTGCTGGAATCCACAAAAGAGAACCAGGAGCCGCTTGAGGACATCGGCTACAATGAGAAGTCCGAGACGCGTTTACTGATCGAAAAATTCGTAGAAGAAAAACCGGAGGCGGCTGCATCGTTACTGCGCAACTGGCTCAACGAGGAGTGGGAGTAATATGGCAAAAAACGAGGAATTTACAGGACTGCAAAAAGCTGCAATTCTTCTGATTACACTGGGACCGGAGCGGTCAGCAGATATCTTTAAGCATCTTAAGGAGGACGAGATCGAGGAACTTACCCTTGAGATCGCAAATACCAGAAGTATTTCACCGCAGGTCAAGGAGGATGTCTTAAACGAGTTCTATCAGATCTGTCTGGCTCAGCAGTATATTGCGGAGGGCGGTATCGGTGATGCGAAGGAACTGCTCGACAAGGCGCTTGGCGCGGACAAGGCACAGGAGGTTATCTCCAAGCTGACAGCATCCCTTCAGGTGCGTCCGTTCGAGTTCGTGCGCAAGACAGATCCAAGCCAGCTGCTGAACTTCATTCAGGACGAACATCCGCAGACCATTGCCATGATTCTGTCCTATCTGACAGCACCGCAGGCGTCGATGGTTCTGGGGGCGCTGCCGCCGGAAAAACAGGCGGATGTCGCAAAACGTATCGCGATGATGGATCGTACATCGCCGGATGTTATCAAGGAAGTGGAGCGGGTACTTGAGAGAAAGCTTTCTTCCCTGGTCAACCAGGATTACACAATCGTCGGCGGCGTGGACGCTATTGTCAGCATCTTAAATGCAGTCGACCGTTCGACCGAGAAACATATCATGGAGTCTCTCGAGATCGAAGAGCCGGAGCTTGCAGACGAGATCCGCAAGAAGATGTTCGTATTCGAGGATATTCTGCTGCTTGATGACCGTGCAATCCAGCGTGTACTGCGAGATGTGGATAATGCAGACCTTGGCGTTGCCTTGAAGGCGGCGAACGAGGAAGTACAGAATGTTATATTTAAGAACCTCTCCAAACGTCTTGCTGCGATGATCAAGGAAGATATGGAGTTTATGGGACCTGTGCGAATGAAGGATGTTGAGGAGGCTCAGCAGAAGATCGTAAGCGTCATTCGTAAACTCGAGGATGCAGGCGAGATTGTAATCTCAAGAGGCGGAGGTGACGAGATCGTTGTCTAATCTTTATAAACAGTGGTTTGTTCAGACGGATTCCACAAATACGCGCATCATCGATTCCAATGTGATCCTGCAGCAGCACCTGAAACAGGATCTGCCGCAGACACAGACACCGGCACAGAATGTGCAGGAAGAGGAAGGCGGATTTTCAGCCGGACTTGTGACGGGTGATCCGGGTCAGGTCATCAAAGCGGAGCCGCAGATTGATTATGAGGCAAAGGCAAAGGCAAAAGCCGAGGAGATCCTTGCGGCGGCACAGCAGAATGCCGATGCGATACTGGCACAGGCAAACGAAGATGCCGAGGAGATCCGTACATCTGCAAAGACGCAGGGGTACAAGGAGGGCAGAGCTTCGGCGGAGCAGGAGAATGAGCAGCTTCGCGTGCAGCTTGAGGAGTCCTACAGGAAAAAGCAGGGAGATCTTGACAGCGATTACAGGGACAAACGCGAACATATGGAACAGGATCTGGTGGATGTCATCGTTACCGTCTTTGAAAAAGTGTTCCATATTCAGTTTGACGACAAAAAAGAGATACTGATGCATCTGATTGAAGATGCCATTTTAAATATTGAAGACGACAAGCGGTTCCGGGTGAAGGTGGCGGAGGACAATGCACTGTTTCTGGAGAATCACAAGACCGAGATCCTGGATCGTGTGGGACATGACATTGAGCTTGAGATTGTCTCGGACGCGACGGTGGAGGGAAATGACTGTACGATAGAGACCGATTCCGGCGTGTTTAACTGCAGTCTCGGTACACAGCTTGAGAATCTGATCAAAGATATCCGGTCTTTATGTTCGTAAGGTGAGAGAATGATGACACATCAATTTGAAAAATATTTACAACTTGGAGAAAAGACCTACTTCAACCGCCTTGGAAAGGTTGTAAAGATTGTCGGACTTACGATTGAATCTGTCGGACCGGATGCAAAGTTAAACGATCTCTGCAGAATTGTCATTGACAGAGAGAAAGACCACGCGGTGATGGCGGAGGTAGTCGGATTCAGGGATAAGAGACTTTTGCTGATGCCGTTTGAAAATGTGGAAGGCATCGGGGTAGGATGTATCGTTGAGAATACCGGACATCCGCTTGGGGTGCTTGTCGGGGACGGCGTTCTGGGACACACACTGGACGGTATCGGAAGACCGACCGACGGCGGAGTCATTGAGGGCGGATGCGAATATCCGGTCGAGGCGGATCCGCCGGATCCGATGAGCCGTAAGATTATCTCGGAGGTGCTTCCGCTTGGTGTAAAGGCGGTAGACGGGCTGATTACCGTGGGAAAAGGACAGCGTATCGGAATCTTTGCGGGTTCCGGTGTCGGAAAGAGCACCCTGCTCGGTATGTTCGCCCGCAATACAAAAGCGGACATCAATGTCATTGCCCTGATCGGAGAGCGTGGCCGTGAGGTGCGCGAGTTTATCGAGAGGGATCTCGGGGAAGAGGGAATGAAGCGTTCCGTCGTCGTGGTGGCGACTTCCGATAAGCCGGCACTGATCCGTAACAAGGCTGCGAAGACGGCGACCGCAATCGCCGAATATTTCAGGGATCAGGGAAAAGATGTACTGCTGATGATGGACTCTTTGACCCGATTCTCCATGGCACAGCGTGAGATCGGCCTCGCGTCCGGAGAACCGCCTGTAACAAGGGGATATCCGCCGAGTGTATACTCGGAGATGCCGAAGCTTCTGGAACGTGCCGGTACTTCGGACAAGGGTTCCATCACAGGACTTTACACCGTTCTAGTAGACGGTGATGATTTTAATGAGCCGATTACCGATACAGCCCGAAGCATTTTGGACGGACACATCGTGCTTTCAGAAAACTGGGACACAAGAATCATTACCCGGCGATTGATATTTTACAGAGTATTTCCCGTGTTATGAGCGCCATAGCGACCAGCGAGCACAAGGAGCTTGCCGGACGTTTAAAGAATGTACTGGCTACTTATAACGAAGCGGAGGATCTGATCAACATCGGAGCTTACAAGAGCGGTTCCAACCGTGAGATTGACTATGCGGTTCAGAAGATCAACGCAGTGAATCAGTTCCTGTGCCAGAGGACAGATGAAAAGTTCCTGTTTGACGAGGAAATCGATTTATTGAAGAAACTATTTGAAGATTAAGAACGCTCCGCGGAAAAGAGGCGCAGTGTATGGCAAAGTTTACATACCGGATGCAGAACATTCTTGACATCAAGATCAAGCTGGAGAATCAGGCAAAAATTGCATATGCGACGGCGAGCAGACAGCTTGCGGAAGAGCAGGAGAAGCTTCGAGAGATCCTGATGCGCAGGGCCGGCTACGAGAGAAAATCAAAAGAGCTGGTCAACGGAACGCTGGATATCCAGGAGATCCGGGAATGCAAGCGTGCGATCGATGTGATGAAGAGTCTGCAGAGAGCACAGATGATGAAGGTGCACGCCGCGGAAAAGACGCTGGAGATGGCGCGAATCGAACTGAACCGGGTGATGGTGGAGCGAAAGACGCATGAGAAGCTCAGGGAGCGTGCGTTTGAAGAATTTAAGCAGGAAATCGCCCAGGCAGAGAGCAAGGAAATAGACGAGCTTGTTAGCTACAATTACCATGAAGGATAGGCACGGAGGTCTCAAATGGCAGAAGAAGAGAAAGACGAAGTATTAGATAAAAAGGCAGCAAAGGCACAGGAGAAGGCTGCACGTGCAGAAGCGAAGGCACAGAAGAAAGCGGACCGGAAAAAGGCAAAAGAGTTAAATGATGATCTGGATATGGATGACGAGACGTCGACCGGCGGAAAGATTGCCGTGTTCTTTGTTACCCTGATCATTATTTTAATCTGGCTTGCCATCATCGTCCTGTTGATCAAGTGCGATGTCGGCGGTTTCGGATCATCCGTTCTGGCGCCGGTGTTAAAGGATGTTCCTTATGTGAACAAAATCCTGCCGGACAGCGCGACTGAGGAAGTGTCGACGGAGGATGACGCTTACGGCTATACCTCCATTGACGATGCGGTTGCCAGAATCAAAGAACTTGAGAAAGAGCTTGCGGATGCACAGAATACGTCCAGCGCAAATGCGGAATATATCGCGCAGCTTGAGAGCCAGTCCGCAGAACTGGCGCAGTACAAGCAGAACGAGGCGGATTTTGAGGCTGAGAAGCAAAAGTTCTATCAGGAGGTTGTGTTTTCAGATTCAGCACCCGATATAGAGGAATATAAGCAGTATTATGAGAGCATTGATCCTGCGGATGCGGAGATCATTTACCGTCAGGTTGTAGAACAGACGGCAGCCAATGATGAGATGGACGATTATGTGAAAGCGTACTCTTCCATGAAGCCAAAAAGAGGCGGCTGCAATTTTTGATACCATGACAGATAATCTGCAGCTGGTGGCAGATATCTTAGACAGTATGGACGCACAATCGAGAGCGAATATTCTGGGCAAAATGGACGCGGCTACAGCAGCAAAGGTGACCGCGATCATGGAACCTGTAGAATAGAGAAGGACAGTCTGCTTTTCATAGTGGCAGAGGGATTCCTTCAAAAATCAGGCTGCAGATGCAGCTATGGGAAAGGAGGAAGAGAATGGGAGACAACAATGTTGCAAGCATTGGGAAAATGCTGATGCAGACGCAGAGTGGACAGAGTGTCACAGGCGTTGATGGCGCGGATATCGGCACCACATTCCGGAAGATGGTCGATCAGATGACACAGATCCCGGGAAGCAGCGTAAGTACAGGATCTCAGACAGCGCAGAATATGCAGCAGCTTACACCGCACAGTCCGGAGCAGAATTATGACCGTTACCAGTATCAGAAGAATAAGATACCGGAGCAAAGCACGAAGGACTGGGCAGCCGGCAGTCAGGTATCAGAGAAGCTGGAAAGCTTTGAAGAGAGTGTGAGAGACGTCATCAAGGATGAACTTCAGGTGACGGATGAGCAGATCACGGAAGCAATGGAGACATTGGGACTGACCGTGGCCGATCTGATGAATCCGCAGCAGCTTGCAGCTCTGGCGGCAGAATTAACCGGAACCGAAGACATGAGCGCACTTCTCTGTAATGAAGCGTTTATGAACGTGATGCAGTCGGTGGGAACACTGACCGAAGATCTCTTGCAGCAGCTGGGAGTCACGGCTGAGGAATTGACGCAGCTTTTGGAGGATGCCGGACAGACGGACATGGATGCAGATCTGATGCAGACAGTCCAGACAGCGGATGCTGGTGAAACAGATGTCACAGATGCGCAGAAGGTTTACGCTGATACGGCGGATGGAATCCGTGATACGGCAGAACAGCCGCAGATGGCTGCCCAGGCAGCAGAGACAGAGACCAGAACAGAAGAAGCAAAAGACATCACTCCGGAAGAGACTGATACGCAGGCAAAGACAGCAAATGCAGGCGCAGAGGAAGAGACAGCTGCCGATGCAGCTGCAGGGTCGGATAAGGAACAGGCACAGACCGGATCAAATTCCAATTCCGGACAGCAGAATTCTGCGTCGCAGGCACATGTGGGCGTGGATGTACATACCGGCCCGACGCTGACAGAGACCGTGGCAATGCAGGGCGCCAATAGTGCGGGAGAATATGCCGCACAGGTGGACATCGCAGATGTCGTGCGTCAGATCGTGACTTATACGAGAGTAAATTACACGGCGAATCAGGAAACGACGATGGAGATGCAGCTGAATCCGGAGCACCTGGGCAAGATTTATCTGGAGATTACGTCAAAAGACGGAACGGTTTCCGCACATCTGACCGCACAGAATGAAGTGGTCAAGGAAGCGCTGGAAAGCCAGATCGCAGATTTGAAGCAGAACATGAACCAGGCTGGCGTAAAGGTGGATGCCGTGGAGGTAACCGTCGGCGGACATGAGTTTCGAGAAGAATCTGGAGCAGAATGCAAAACAGGAAGAACAGCAGGCAGAGGAACGGGAAAAGGCAGCCAATGCGACCAGACACATCAACCTGAATGAACTGGACGGACTGTCCGGGCTGATGACGGAAGAGGAGACTCTGGTGGCGAAGATGATGGCAGAACAGGGCAATTCCGTTGACTTTACCGCATAACAGACAGAAAGGAGAGACATATGGCATTAGTACAGGCCGTAGAGAACGGCAAGATTACAGAGAGCACGACAGAGACAACGACCAGTGCCGGCAATGACCTCGGATATGACGAGTTCCTGCAGCTGTTATGTGCAGAGATGCAGTATCAGGATCCGCTGGAACCGACGAGCAATACCGAGTATGTGGCACAGCTGGCAACTTTTTTCACAGATGGAGTCCATGCTGAACATGCAGAACAGCATTGAGAGCACGAAGGCAAACGATCTGGTTGGAAAGTATGTCATTGTAAAGACAACATCCGAGACGACCGGCGAGACGACGGCGGTGGCAGGATTCGTGGATTATGTGCAGTACGAGAACAACCAGAAATACATTTATGTCAACGGCAACCGTTATTCACTCGACGATGTATATCAGGTGGCAGACACCGAGTACATGGAGGCGGTTTCACTGGCAGAGGCATTCAAGGCATCTGTGGCAAAGCTTCCGGATGCGGATAAGCTGACGCTGGCATATCAGACGGATGTGGAGAACCTGGCAACCGTGTACAACGGACTGACTTCTTATCAGCAGAGTTATATTGACAGCGATACGCTGGCAACGTTTGTGAAGCTGGACGGAACCATGAAGAGCCTGGTATTTGACAATGCGCTTTCTCAGATTCCATCCGCGGACGAGCTGACCCTTGAGAACAAGGAAGCAGTGGAAGCACTTCGCAAGAATTACGATTCGCTGACCACCACAGAGAAGACTTATATCAGCAAGAATTCCTACGATCAGCTGACAGCACTCGAAGCTAAGATTGCGGAGCTTGAGAAGAAAGCCGAATGATCTGAGAAAGGAGCGTTGGTTATGAATAAGATTACGAACCAATTTGCTTCCATCGAACAGGTAACTGACCGGTATCTGAATCGCAAAAGCACAGAGACTGCGGCGCAGGAAAACAGTGTTTCTTTCGAGGATATATTAAGACAGAAACAGACGACCGCAGAAAGTCAGGAACTTCGGTTTTCCAAACATGCACAGGGACGTTTGAATGACAGACACATCAATCTGTCGGACGAGCAGAACGAGAGACTGGAATCCGGTGTTTTGAAGGCAAGCGAAAAGGGAATACGGGAATCACTCGTGATTCTGGATTCACTGGCGTTTATTGTGAATGTTCCGAGCAAGACGGTGGTCACAGCCATGGATCAGAGTGAGTCAGAGAGTAATATTTTTACAAATATTGACGGTGCCGTGATTGTATAATATGCCGGACCTTACAAGGAGGCAGAAGTCCCCGAATGACAGAAGGGAGCAGGGCACCAGACATTACAGGAGGTCATTTCATTATGATGAGATCAATGTACTCTGCTGTGTCGGGTCTTAAGACACATCAGACAAAAATGGACGTTATTGGTAACAATATCGCCAATGTAAACACAGTAGCATTCAAGTCTTCTTCCGTGACATTCCAGGATATGCTCTACCAGAACACATCCGGAGCATCGGGAGCAAATGCGGCGACGGGAGTCGGCGGTGTGAATGCCAAGCAGATCGGTCTTGGCGTGACCACAGGTGCGGTAAATATCAGCATTACATCCGCGGGTGCAGCTGAGACAACCGGAAGAGCGTTCGATCTGCGTATGACAGATCAGTCGACCACCAATTTCTTTATTGTCAACAACGGATCTTCCAATCTGTTTACCAGATCCGGATCCTTCTATGTAGACGGCGCAGGCAACCTGTGTATGACGTCTACCGGATATACGGTCATGGGATGGCAGGTAGATAAGGCAACCGGAAATATCCGGAAGGATACCGTATCGGCACTGCGTGTCATGAGCACGGAGAATCTGACAAGCGCACCGGAGGCAACTTCTGAGGCAACCTGCGGCGGTATTATTGATAAGAACGATACCGACGTATTGAGTGACGACGGATTGATCAAGAACCTCAAGTTCTACGATAACCTGGGATATGAGTACACCGCACGTTTTTCCATTAAGTCAACCGGAACAGATGGAGAGTTTACCGTAGAATTGTTAAACGTTCTGGATGGAGACGGAAATACCTACTACGATCCTGAAAATATACAGGCGGGACAGCCGGCGTTAAATGCACTCTTCGGTAACACCGAGGATGCGACAAAGAGTTATACGCTCGGCAAGGATTACACCTATGTATCTGCCAATGTTATCGTGGACAAGAGCGGTAATTACTACCAGTACAATGCAGCGACACACAGCTATGACCAGGTAAAAAGTGCGACGGACATGACGGTTGTCACAGCAGGGGCACTCAGCCTGACACAGGTATACGGTGCAGGAGCGGACATTCTGGCGAAAGCGGATGCTTACACCGGAAATGGCACCGGATATGCGGTTGACGGAACAACCGGGGCACTGACACTTACATACAACAGTGTATATCACAGATTAAGCTTCAGCACGGACGACGGAACATTTTCAAAGGTTGGAAACGTGGCGGATGCGAAGAGTGTTGGACTGAACATGTCCCTGTTCGGCGGACAGTTCGCAAATATCAATGTGGACTTCAGCACCTGCCAGAATACGAACAACGGCGGCAAGTCTACCGTAACGATGAGCAAGGGCGCTACCGACGGAACGACCGGAGCCGGTAAGAAGCTCGGTAACCTGATCGGACTTTCAGTCAGCAACAACGGCGAGATCTACGGTATTTATGACAACGGTAACCGCAACCTGTTAGGACAGATCGCGGTCGCACAGTTCGCCAATGCGGCAGGTCTTGAGAAAGTTGGAGAGAACTGCTACAGCACGACCTTAAACTCCGGTGAGTTCGATGGTATCGGTGAGGATATTACGGCGGACGGAAGCAAGATGACATCCGGCGAGTTAGAGATGTCAAACGTGGATCTCTCCACCGAGTTTACGCAGATGATTACCACACAGCGTGGATTCCAGGCGAACTCCCGTGTAATCACGACATCCGATACGCTTCTTGAGGAGCTTGTGAACCTGAAGAGATAAGCGGCTGCGAGATGACAGAGCAGCATCACGGATAAGATTTTTGGAGAACCGGGGTTTTGTCTCCCTGATAAAATCCCGGTTCCATGAAAGAAGAAACACAGAATTTGCAAAAGTAAGTAGACAAGCGGTCAAAAGTTTAGTAAAATTATACAAGATATAGGATGACAACTTGTTGAGATTTCAGTCTCCGCTTGGAGACAGCAATACTATAATATCAAGGATGGTAGGTGGAAGAATTGGATATAGCTTCTTTAGCAGGGATGCTGCTTGGCGTTGTAATGTTTTTGTTCGGTGTATTTTCCAGTGGTGGAGCTTCGGGTCTTTTCAATATGTTTGACTTCCCTTCAATCATTATCACACTGGGAGGTTCCATATCGGGTACATTGGCGTCCAACAAACTTCAGGATTTTATTGCAGGTCTGAAGAGTATTACATTAACATTTAAGGAGGTACCGCAGGATCCTGCGGCAGTCATCCGGAATATCATTGATTTGTCAAATACCGCCCGCAAGGAGGGACTGCTTGCACTTGAGGAGGCGGCAAACGGAATCGAGGATGAATTCCTCAAAAAAGGAATCATGCTTGTGGTAGATGGTACCGATCCGGAACTGGTAAGAGGTATCATGGAGACGGATCTGGGCTGTATCGAGCAGCGACACAAAAAGTCAATCGCTGTCTGGGAAAAATGGGGAGAACTTGGTCCTGCCTGGGGTATGATCGGTACCCTGATCGGATTGATCCTGATGCTCAAGGATATGAATGATGCATCAACGATCGGACCGAAGATGGCAGTCGCACTGGTAACAACACTGTACGGTTCGTTGATTGCCAACTGGCTGTGTAATCCGACGGCATCCAAGCTTTCTGTAAACAATAATAACGAGATGATGATGAAGGAAATTACGGTGGAAGGTATTCTGTCGATTCAGGCAGGAGAGAATCCACGTGTCATAGAAGAAAAACTGAAGTCATTCCTGTCACCTTCAGCGAGAGAGGAAACTGCGGAGGGCAGTGTCGGAGGTGAGGAATAGTGGCGAGAAGAAAGGAAGATCCACCCAAAGGCTCACCTGCATGGATGAATACCTTCGCGGACCTTATGAATCTCCTGCTCTGTTTCTTCGTAATGCTTTTCTCCATGTCCAGTGTGAATGAGGAAAAGTTTGAGAAGGTCATTGCCTCTTTCCAGAGTACATTCAGCATACTCCCGGGAGGCGGAGCATCGATCGGCGAGGGTGAATTGATTTCTTCCGGAATCAGTCAGCTTGAGAATTTTGATTCTTATTACAACCAGCAGCTGAGCAGCCAGTCTGACGGACAGACGGAGGAAGAAAAAGACATTACCGAAGCATATGAACAGCAGGAACTGGAAGAGTCTGAGGATATGGCGCAGCAACTTGAAAATGCACTTTCGCAATATGGGATACAGGACGACGTCGAGGTTGATTTTAATGCAGAGTATGTAACGCTTAACATGAACGGCGCGCTGCTGTTTGATTCTGCGAGCGCAGAACTCAGAGATGAGGCGTATCCGCTGGTCAACAAGCTTGGCAAGATACTGGTTACTTACGATAATAACATCATTGAGGTCGAGGGACACACGGACAATGTGCCGATTCATTCTTCCAAGTATGAGGACAACAACGTACTGTCCATGTACCGTGCGCTTGCGGTTGCCAACTATCTGCGGGATACCACAACACTGGATCCTGCATACATAAAGTCGTCTGGCCGCGGAGAGTATGTGCCGATTGCAGATAATGCAACGCCGGAGGGCAGGGCAAGGAACCGCCGGGTTGAGATTAAAATCTATAACTCATACAACTCGAATGTGAGCGGGACATCCACGGATGACACAGGTACAGAGACGCCTGCGGATGCGGCTTTAAGCACTGAGACGGTGACAGATACGCCGGAAGCAGCGACAACAGGTGCGACTGTGGAACCGACAGAAGTTGTGAACGAATAGGAAGGGAAGCATAATGAAGAAAAATTTATTGGCAGTAATTATTTTGGCACTGGTTCTCGTGAATCTGATTCTGACCGCGGTGCTGGTATTTTCCATTATTCCGCAGACCAAAAAGTCAAACGAACTGATTGATCAGGTGTGCGCTGCAATCAACATCGAACTCGAGGGCGGACAGAACAAAGACAGTTCCGCAGTGCCGATCGAAGAAATTGCAGTTTATAATATCACAGATAATTTTACCGTGAATCTGGCAGACAACGGCGATGGAAAGAAGCATTACGCTGTATTTTCTGTAGGACTTTCCGTCAACAAGACAAGCGAGTCCTATGCCACCTACGGGGGAGACGAGATGACAGAGCTTACGGATAAGGAGACCATTATCCGCAGCGACATCAATACGGTAGTGGCCAAGTATACCGAGGAGGAATTTAACGCCGATGGACAGAAGGCTGTGAAGGAGGAGATCTTATCCAAGATGCAGGATCTGTTCGGCTCCGACTACATCGTGGGCGTGAATTTCTCAAGCGTGGCAACGGAAGCACACTAGAATAAGACAGTAGGTGGTGAGAGAGAATGGGTGAAGTCTTATCTCAAAATGAGATAGACAGTTTGCTGAAAGCTCTTAGCAGCGGTGAACTGGATGTAGATGAAATAAAAGATGATAATGAAAAACAGGTCAAAAATTACGATTTTGCCCGTCCCGCGAAGTTCTCAAAAGAGCATTTGCGAACGCTTGAGATTATTTTTGAACATTATGGAAGATTGCTTTCAACGAATCTGCCGGTGTACCTAAGAAAAAATGTTCAGGTGGAAGTGATGAGTTCGGAGGCGGTGACGTATTCAGAGTTTGCGAATGCACTATCGAATCCGGTGTTGCTTGGAATTGTAAATTTTGCTCCGCTGAATAACAATATCATTATTGAAATTGCAGAGAATGTCGGCTTTACGATCGTGGATCGTATGCTCGGCGGCCAGGGGGCGCCGCTTGACAAGACGAGGGAGTTCTCCGAAATCGAACTTCTTCTGATTGAGCGGATCTATAACGTATGCGTGAATCTTCTGGTGGAACCGTGGGCGAGTGTGTGTGAACTGACACCGAGACTGGAGCGGATTGAGACGAATTCGCAGTACGCCCAGATCATTTCCCCGACGGAGATGATCGCGTTAATTACGTTGAATATTAAGATTGGTGATGTCGAGGGACTGATCAACATCTGCCTGCCGTATATCACATTGGAAAGTGTGATGGACAAGCTGAATACGAAATACTGGTATTCCAGCCTGCAGGAGAAGGATGAACAGCAATATACAGAGACCATTGAGGCACTTATTGCACGGGCACCGATGCCGATCAAGGCTGTGCTGGGTAACAGCAGTATATCAGTCAATGATTTCCTTGGTCTGCAGGTGGGAGACATTATCCGTCTCGACACCAAAGTGGATGAGGATCTGTCGGTGTATGTTGGAAATATAAAAAAATTTACTGCTCTGCCGGGAGCATCCGGTGATAATTATGCAGTAAGAGTGACATCAGTAATCAGAGAGGAGCAGTAAGTATGGATGGAGTAATGTCTCAGGAAGAGATCAATGCATTACTGAACGGGTCTGAGGACAGCAGCGAGCAGCCCAAAGAAGAGGTACTGACTGAGAAAGAAAAAGATACAATCGGAGAGATTGCCAATATCAGTATGGGAACGGCAGCGACCACGCTGTTTTCTCTGGTAAACCGAAAAGTAGAGATCTCGACTCCAGTTGTTTCTTTCGCAAACTGGAGTGATATCTGTGAAGCATATGAGAAGCCATGTGTGTTTATCCGGATCGGATATACTGTCGGACTGGATGGCAGCAACATATTGGTTTTAAAGGAACACGATGTAAAAGTAATCACTGATCTTATGATGGGTGGTGATGGAACTAATACGGATGGAGAGCTCGGCGAGCTGCACTTGAGTGCGATCAGCGAGGCGATGAACCAGATGATGGGTTCGGCAGCGACATCCATGTCATCTATGCTGAACAAGGTGATTGATATCAGCCCGCCACAGGCGGATTTGATAGATTTACAGGAGACAATCGATGAGAGCGTCATCGATGAGTTCCTGGCAGGCGAGTTTGTAAAGATACGGTTCAGACTGGAGATCGGCGATCTGGTCGACAGTGATATCATGCAGCTGTATCCGATTCCTTTTGCAAAGGAAATGTGTGAGAGTGTGACACAGAATATGGAGGAAGATACGAATTCGACTGCAGGCAGCAAAGGTAGTGCTCCGGGAAGCACAGGCGGCACCACAGCCGCAGGCGGCACCACAGCCGCAGGCAGCACCGCAGATGGGACAGCCGGCAATGGGAGCACCGATGATGGGAGGCCAGATGATGGGACAACCGATGATGGCACAGCAAATGCCACAGATGTATGGACAGCAGCCGGTAAATGTACAGCCGGCACAGTTTCAGGCGTTTACCGGAAGCGTTCCGGTGGGATACGGACCGGAAAACATTGATCTGATCAAGGATGTACCGCTTGAGGTAACGGTGGAATTGGGAAGAACTTCAAAATCTATTAAAGAGATTCTTGATTTTGCACCTGGAACTATTATAGAATTAAATCGTATTGCGGGTGAACCGATCGATGTTCTGGTAAACGGCAAATACGTTGCCAAGGGTGAAGTGGTTATTATAGAGGAAAGCTATGGTATCCGTATTACCGAGATTGTAAAGTGATTGGAAACAGGATAAGAAAAGCAATATAAGCAAAACAATATAAGAAAAGAAACAAGGAGAGAATGTTATGGCAAAGATTATGATTTGCGATGATGCAGCTTTTATGAGAATGATGATTAAGGATATCTTAACCAAGAATGGTTATGAGATCGCTGCGGAGGCTGAGAATGGAGCAGTTGCAGTTGAGAAGTACCCGGATGCAAAGCCGGATCTGGTTCTGATGGATATTACCATGCCGGATATGGATGGTATTCAGGCGCTGAAGAAGATCAAAGAGATCGATCCGAATGCAAATATTATCATGTGCTCTGCAATGGGACAGCAGGCCATGGTTATCGAGGCAATCCAGTCTGGCGCAAAGGACTTTATCGTAAAGCCGTTCCAGGCAGAGCGTGTGCTCGAGGCAGTAAAAAAAGTAGTAGGCTAATATGATTTTACTCAGTTCAAGCCTGAACAGTTTTATACAGCTGCTTGGTGTCCTGCTTATTTTTCTGTTTGTTCTTGTGATTACCTATTTCACAACCAAATGGATTGGCGGATATCAGAAGGTCCAGATGTCCGGACGCAGCTTTCAGGTGGTCGATACCATACGGATCGCCAACAACAAACTGGTTCAGGTAATAAAAATGGGAGATGTGTATCTTGTGATCGCGGTTGCAAAAGATAATGTGACCATGCTCGCAAAGCTTACCGAGGAAGAGATGGGACTTACGGAGGCAGAGATCTGCAACGGAAAGACTCCCGGATACAATGGAGAAAAGGTCAGATGACCTTCCAGGAGACGCTTGAGAAGTTAAAGGAACATTTCCCGAAAAAACAGGATTAAATTATGACAAAATCAAAATTAAAGAAATCATATTGTATTATGTCGTTTGTCTTTGCGGTGGCAGTGCTGATCATCGCATTGACGTTGTCCATGGGACAGACCAGAGTCTATGCGGCAGATACATCTTCAGATATGATTACTGGCTTGAGCAATACCGATAGCAGCGATGGACTGACGGATGCGACGAGCGATATCAACAACGGCCTGTCCATTACATACAACAACGACACCGGAGCCGTATCCACGCCGATCAAGGCACTTCTGGTGCTGACGATCATTTCACTGGCACCGTCCATTCTGATTATGATGACTTCTTATACCAGAATCATCATCGTGCTGCATTTCCTGCGCACCGCGATCGGTACACAGACAGCACCGCCGAATCAGATTCTCGTCGGTCTTGCCCTGTTTTTGACATTCTTTATTATGTGGCCGACCTTTCAGCAGATTAACGAAGATGCCATACAGCCGTTGGACAATGGCGACATTACCATTGAGGAGGCATACAAGGCGGCGGAGACACCGATTCGCGACTTTATGTACGGTCAGACACAGGAAAAGGATCTGCATCTTTTTATGGATATCGATGGAGAAGATTATCCGGATCAGATGACACTGGAGCTTTATTATGACGTTCCGATGACAACCGTGATCCCGGCATTTATCATCAGCGAACTTCGGTATGCGTTTATTATGGGATTCCTCATTTATATCCCGTTTATTGTAATCGATATGGTAGTGGCATCGGTACTTATGTCCATGGGTATGATGATGCTGCCGCCGACAACGATTTCACTGCCGTTTAAGATACTGCTGTTTATTCTGGCAGACGGCTGGAATCTGGTGATTGGAAGCGTTGTAAAGACATTTTACTGATGCGTGCATTTGGAACAGGAGATGAAGTGAAATGACAGAAGGACAGGTATTAGACATTGCCAGACAGGCATTGTATACAATTATTTTGTGCTCGGCGCCGCTGCTGATTATTTCTCTGGTTGTGGGACTGGTCGTCAGTATTTTTCAGACGGTGACGTCCATTCAGGAACAGACGCTTACCTTCGTGCCAAAGATTATCTGTGTATTTCTTGGAATGATGATATTTGGTTCCTGGATACTAACCAATCTGACAGAGTTTATCAATACGCTCTGGTCAGACTTTAGTATATATCTGGGTTAGGTTGAGGAATGTTAAATTATACGTTTTCGTTGGTGGATTTTGAAATACTCATTTTAATACTGGTTCGCATATCCTGCTTTGTGTACGCGGCTCCGTTTTTCGGCATGAAAAATGTTCCGTCCAGAGTGAAGATCGGATTATCGTTTCTTTTTGTCGATCCTGATATTCCCTTCGGTCGATCAGTCAGCGGTTACCTACACGGGCATGTTTGGATATGCGGTGATTGTTCTAAGAGAAGGAATTACAGGGTTGCTCATGGGATTTGCTGCAAACATTTGTAATTCCATTATTTTATTTGCGGGAAATATCATTGACATGGATATCGGACTTTCCATGGCGCAGGAGTTCGATCCGATGACCAACTCGCAGGTCACCATCACGGGAAATTTCTGTATCAGTACCTGCTGCTTCTGATGATGGTCGTGACGAACATGCATCATTATGTACTGCGGGCGCTCATTGATTCCTATCAGGTAATCCCCGTCAACGGGCAGGTGTTTCAATGGGACAATATGCTCTCTACCATGACAACCTATATGGGCGATATGTTTGTGATAGGCGTTCAGGATATTTCTTCCGGTATTTGCGTGCATGATGATAATGAACTGTATACTGGGAATCATGGCAAAGGTTGCGCCTCAGATGAATATGTTCTCTGTAGGTATCCAGTTAAAAATTATAGCAGGATTTATTGTATTATTTTTGATAGTATATCTAATTCGAACATTGCTAATTTTATTATTACAGAAATTAAGACTATGGTGGTTTCGATAATTGATGGAATGTACTGACAGTTTAGATGAATTTTCCAAATTGCATACAGTGTTGTGCTACAATCTGCAATGGTTTGCACAGGATGGCGAGGGCGGCGAGAAAACAGAGCCGGCAACTGAAAAGAAGTTAAAGGATGCCAGGGAAGAGGGCAAGGTAGCAAAAGCAAGGAGCTTACAGCTGCCTTTGATCTTATAGTGCTGTTTTTAGTATTAAAGATATTTATATCCTTTGTAGGGGGCAATCTGATTGGATTGTTTTCTACTGTATATAAAAAAATGCCTGACTTTTTTAAAGGAGTCACAGGAGCAGATTTCATCTGTTTCGGTCACGCATTATTTAAATAATGTA